>Ga0099364_10001610_pt1 | contig 36821 bp, 30 predicted proteins | sample TergutTh196P3_FD_73070 | JGI IMG/M metagenome (GOLD analysis project Ga0099364, IMG submission 73070) | Microcerotermes parvus P3 segment gut microbial communities from Pointe-Noire, Republic of the Congo - Th196 P3 | ecosystem: Host-associated > Arthropoda: Insects > Digestive system > Gut ... | reverse complement strand
GGAGCGGCAGGCACGGCTGCCAAGACTCACGTCACTCGCAACAAGGCAGCCTACATTGCGGGCGGAGCGGGATTGGCAGCGGGAGCGGTCGGCGGAGCCGTCCTTGCCCGGCGAAACAAAGCCAAAAGCGAAAATTAAAATTGTACAACTTCTGTACAACTCGTTTTTTGAGCAGACAAAAACCCCTTATTTTTAATGGCGCAAGAGGAAAAATCAAAATTTTGTGGGTATTTTCAACATTGCGCTGCACCCACTTTATTTTTACTCACCCCCGATGGGGTACGAAGCGTGTCGGACATCCATCGGGGGGCTAACGCCCCCCGCTCGCTTTCTCACTTGCCCGCTCGCTTGAGCAATGCTGAAAATACCCACAAATTTTTTACACACCCGAAGTCAAACAAATGGTAGGCAACCTACCTGTATCGGGATACTTGTGTAGATACTAATGACTCACAGCTATTTTGCCTCTAATTTAAGCACTCGGAGCATTGCCGGCGGCGGAGTCTGCGGATGCGGACGGTCACGGTTTGTTTCTTGCGATTCCCAACGCATGACATAACGGACATCCCCCTTTTGGTGCGGTCTGCCAACATCGGCTCTGTCCCAGGTTGACCGGGCGGCAACACCCGGAAAATCCAATTCGACGGCACCAATCTCTCTCGGAAATACAGCGGCTTGCGGTGCGCGCTCCACCGGTTTTAACGTGTTTTCGTCCAAAAACCATCGACCGCTGCGCTCCCGCTCACGGTGACTGTACGTCTGAACAAGTCTGCCGTCCTGAATCTCTACGCCGCCAAACGATATTTCGCTAGGCACCGACCCTCTGCCCTGAAACGCCCAGCGATACGACCAATCCGTCGCCTGATGATATTTCCATTTCCCCTCTTCCAGCCAGACATTATAAACCTGATTGTTTCCATTTTCGTCATATTTCGTGTAAGAAAGGATAACACGCCCTTGCAAATCGAAACCGATCTGCTGATGAGGATTAAACAATCCTTCGCCGGGCTTGGCATCATCTATAATTTCCCCTGTTTTGCGGGTGAAAGGCAGTGTCATCGGTTCTCCTTTACTGTTTTCCCAGCGTCGTAAATCTTTACTTCGGGCGTAAGAGAATGTGTGATTGGTTTCACAATCGGGCGTGTCCCGCCACATCCAGCAAAGATGGTAATAACCGTCGGGACCAACTAAGGGACCGTGATGATAGGCGTTTACCAATCCTTCGCCGTCGAACATCGGCTTGTCGAACAGGCGGGTCCATTGCTTTGTTTGGGGATCGTAAATGTTCCAAAGAGTGCTTCCGTCGCCGCTGCCGCCTTCTCGGTAATTGAATACTAACTCTCCGCTCGGATCCGTGAGGAACACAGGATAGGTGCAGCGTTGCTCCAACGTTCCGACCATCGCAGGGATTCGTTGCAGGGATTCGATGTCTAGCGGTTTTTCCGACCGGAAATAGATTAACGGATGACCGTGCATATTGCCGGAAACGTGGAGATATTTGTTCTTATCTAACGCCATTGTAACGTAGTTATGCGAGTCCCAGCCAATTTTTGTCGGCAGACGTTTGAACGTCCATGTTATTTCGACCAACCTGCGCTGGGCAACGGTCATGTTACGTTCTGCGTCGTAATAGGCGAGGAATTGTTGGTCGCCGTCTGTCAGTAAGGCAAACCCAACTGGATGTCCTGACCAGACCGGCTCGGCGTCGATGCGTTGAATGAGTGTATAGGCGATCTGTGCTTCGGCGGCATTCTGTGCGAATGCAAGGACGCATACTAACGTTATAAGAAAATTACGTAGATGGTGCATTGTAATCATAGTGTTTGTAATATACCGTATAATCGTTTGCGAGGCAAGAGTGACGCATCGTCGTCCGATGGGGAGTAAAAATAAAGTGGGTGCGGCGCAGCGAGCGGGGGCTAACGCCTCGTTATACCCCACATGTTTTTGGGTTTGGTCTATTTTCCCGCAATTTGGGCAGGAACCCCGGCTTTCTCCCACGACAGATACCTCGTATTTGTAAGGTTCGGACGACTTGTGTAGTACAACGGGGGGCTAATGCCCCCCGCTCGCTTGCGCAATGTTCCAAAGACCAACTAATTTTTACACACCCCGTTGGGGCGTTGGGGGCTTTTAATGAGACCGGTTGTCGGTTAACATATAGGCGTATCCTTTTCGGTCGTAGTAGGGCAGTTTTTCCTTGGGCATGAGTGTTCCTTTCGAGGATTGTAGGCGGATTTTTGCAGTTACAGGGCTGGCGGGAAAAATTATCAAAGAACAAACAGAGCCCGGTGAGGTAGCACCGGTGCTGCCGCACCGGGCTCTATGAATCTTTTTACCCATCAGGACTGTAAGTTTATCAAAAAAGAAAAGTTTATCAAAAAGAGATTGTTTATGCTTTTTCCTTTTCTCAATACGTACTCCCAATTACAGGACGATTTGACAAAACTCGGTGCCGCCCTTCCGATGTCGGAAGATTTGTCGGTACTTTCCGAACCTCTGACCTTCGGTCTGAATAAAAAATACGCCTTGCCTAATCGGTTCGTCATTCAGCCGATGGAAGGTTTCGATTCCGGTCCCGACGGTGAGCCGACGGAACTCGGTTTTCGTCGATATGAACGATTCGCCGCTGGCGGTGCAGGACTCATTTGGTTCGAAGCCACCGCAGTGCGTGCCGACGGACGGTGCAACTCGCAGCAGTTCTGGATCAACGAAAAAAGCGTGAACCGATTCGCCGCCCTCGAAGAAAAGACACGTTCCATCGCAAAAAAGGAGTTCGGACACGACATCGTTTCGATCATTCAGTTGACCCACTCCGGCAGATACTGCAAGCCGGTTCGCGGACAGCGGATGCCGGTCATCGCCCAACATAGCGGCGTACTCGATGCGGCACACAACATTCCCGACGATTACCCATTGATTACGGACGACGAATTAGACCGATTGCAAGACGATTACATCACGGCAGCGAAACTTGCCGCTAAGTGCGGATTCGACGGCGTCGACATCAAAAGTTGTCATGGCTATCTGCTCAATGAACTGCTCGGTGCGCACACCCGGGAAGGAAAATATGGCGGCTCCTTTGAAAACCGGACCCGCTTCCTTCGGGAAACGCTAGAACGCATACGGAACGAAGTGCCGAGCATTTTCGTTACGTCAAGGTTTAACGCCTATGATGCCGTCAAGCATCCCTGGGGTTTTTGTTCGGTCAAAGAGGATTACAAGCAATGGGATTTGACGGAGGCGAAACAACTGGCGGCGATGCTGTACCGGCTTGGCGCACCGCTGTTGAATGTAACAATTGGCAATCCTTATTTTAATCCGCATTACAATCGTCCTTATGCGAAGGCGATTCGCGGTGCTGTGCCTTACGATGAGTATCCGCTCTTGGGTGTTGTTCGGTTTGCAAATATCGTTCGTGAGATGCAGGAGTCGCTCCCAGAGGTTCCGATGTTGGGAGCGGGAATGGGTTGGTTGCAACATCTTGTCGCGCAGGTTGCATCGGGACTCATTCAGCGAGGCTGGGCAACTCTTTTCGGTTTCGGACGCAATGCGTTAGCGTGTCCTGATTTGCCGAAAGAGATTATGACCGAAGGCGGAATGGATCCGAAAAAGGTCTGTTTGGCTTGCAGCGGTTGTACGGAACTGATGCGTGCAGAAATGCCGACCGGCTGTGTTATGAGAGATAGAGAATACTATCGGTTGCCGGAGGGTTAACAGATCAGCGTTAGGCTGTTAACGGAACAAATGATTACAATGAACGGTAAGATATGACTCTTCTTCTCCTTTCCTACGGTGCGCCGGAGCGGCAGGAAGATGTTGTGCCGTTTCTGCACAACATCTTTGCAGGCAAAAATATTGCCGCCGAGAGAATTGCGGCGGCAGTCGAAAAATACGAACGGCTGGCGGCAACGGCAGGACTCTATAGTCATCTGAATACAGAGTGTCGAAAACTCATCGACGGAATTCGGCAAATCGCTCCTGATTTACCGATCTACTGGGGAAACCTCTTTTGGCGTCCGCTCCTGACCGATGCGGTCGCTGAAATGAAACGAAACGGAGTCGAACGTGCCGTGTGCTTTGCGACCTCGGTGTTTGATTCTCCTTCAGGCAATCAGCGTTATGCCGATGCGTTGGCAAAAGCGGCGGAGGCAAATCCGCCGATGAGAATCGAAAAATTACCGCTGCTTTTCGACCATCCGCTTTTCATTGAAGCTCAAGCGGAGCGGCTTTGCGAAATTTTGCCAAAGCACGGGATAAATGATTTAGCCGGTACTTCGGCACACATTTTGTTTTCCGCACATAGCATTCCCATTGCGGATGCAGTTTGCTCACGTTATGTTGAACATTTGCAATCGACGTGCCGAGCAGTCATCGAAAAAACTGCGGTAAAAATACCTTGGGAACTGGTCTATCAAAGCAGAAGCGGAAGAGCAGAACATTGGCTGCGCCCCGACATTAAGGAGCGCATCGGTGAACTGGCGGAGAAAGGTTATGTAGAGTCTATCATCGTGTCTCCCATCGGTTTTTTCTGCGAAAACATGGAAACAGAGTACGACCTAGATATGGAAGTCGGCGAATGTTGTAGAAAGTTCGGTCTTAACTTTTATCGAGCAAGAGCGGTCGGTGCAATGCCGCAGATTTGCCGATTGATATATGAAACCGCTGAACGATACCGCAACAAGCCGTAACAGAATTGTATTCGAGAAAATGCCGGCTCTGTTGGATCTCCTTACGTGCGGTCTTCTGTCGACAAGCCGAAAAGCCGAAAAGCATTTTCGGCGGTCGTTTCGGCAAGCAGATGTAGCGAGACACCGCGAAGTTCCGCAAGCCAAAGTGCTGTCAGAGCAGCAAGCGTCGACTCATTATGCAGCAGTTTTCCCCGAAGGGGATGCGGTATCATAAAAGGAGCATCTGTTTCGATTAAAAGCCGGTCTATCGGTGTCTTTCGAGCGGCTTCCCAAAGAGGAGCAAACTTTGCGTTCCGATACGTTACCGACCCCGCAAAACTAATGTAAAAACCGAGTTCTACACATTCTAACATCTGCTCCGCGTCGCCGCTGAATGCGTGAATCACTCCGCACAGTTTCCCCGCCTGACGTAAGATGGGCAACAATTCTTTCCATGCATCTCGGCAGTGAATCAAAATCGGCTTACCGGTCTCCTGCGATAATGCTATGTGCCGGTGAAACATTTCAATTTGCACTTCAATGGGAACATCATCCCAGTAACAATCTAAGCCGGTTTCGCCGATGGCAACGGTGCCGTCTTGCCAGGCAAGGTCAGTGATGACTTGCCAATCGGCTTCGGTCACACCCGACGAATGATTGGGATGAATACCGACGGCAAGATGAAACAGTGTTGAATGAGCCGACATTTCGTAAGCTCTTTGACACGAACCGGAATCGATACCGGGAATGATCACGCCGACGATTTCGATATTTTGTCCATCCAATTCTTCGGGAGTGAGTCCGCCGGGATAGGTACCAGTTTCCAATCGGCGGACGAGAGCATCGTGATCCGCTTCGAACTGCGGAAAGTCAAGATGAGCGTGCGTGTCAAATATCGGAACGGGGCTTGATTTGTTCATTGTCTTTGTATGCACAGACGCAATCGTAAGACTGCGAAAACAATCAAAGTGCGAGAGCCTCCCGGTTGAGGTGTGCCGGCTAGAACTCACCGGAGGACTAACGTCCCCCGCTCTTGCGCATCGTGCGAATGCAGCTCTGTTGCGCTGCGCAGTCATTCTGTTTACATCATCGGCGCGTTCACCTCGCCGCCGCCGATGCGATGCAGGTGATCCTTGTCGATGTACAACACCTCGATTCCGTCCTCTACTTTGATCTGGTGAGGGATAGGATAGCCGACGTGCGTTACTTCCTCAAAATAGACAGTACACTTATAGTGAACATGATGCACCTGCACCGGACCAACCATCGGCAACACCCTGACCGGATCAACGTAGTCGGCAATCGGCTCCTTCGTGATTCCCTTAATGTTACGATACGTCACTTCCAAGCCGGGAACAGCACCGCCGACGGGACGAATCTTTTCCAACGCCCGAACAATCTCATCGTCCGTAGGAGGATCAAGACCAATGTGATTCTCCTCCATTATCGGCGGAAGAATCGCCACTTTGCCGTAACGGTGAGACTCAAAAGCATGGTCTTCCGCCTGCTGTTGATGGTACGGCAACACCGGAGCAGGAATACTCATTATTCCCACGCCGGGACCTTGAACGCCAACGCAACCGCTAGACATTGCCAATGTCAAGGCAAACGCCCCAACGCAACCTATTGTAAAAAATTTATGTGTCATGATGTCAATCCTTTGTTTTGAATGGGTTGTTTTTCCAAAGAGCCGTAGGTGTAACGCAGTGAAACCTACGGGTTCACCCGGAAGTTTCGCTGCGCTATACTTCCGGCTCTTTGTTTATTTTTAGTATCTATACTGTTGCGAGTGGCGGAAGAGTCCAGAGAACGGTCCCGAAGGGGTTCCGTCATCGAAATCGAGCCACCACCAGCCGTTGCTGTGTTCCAATGTTACTTTCCGCCACTCCATCGGTACTTGCGGATAAGGATAGAAGGGACCAATATAAGGCCACGCCTTCGGCGAGTATGCTTTCGGATAGGAGACCTGCGAATAATTCGGATAACTGGCGTAGGCGGGCCAAGCGTAATCGGGCAGGTTCGGTTGATTGTACTGTCCCGGCAACGGGGCGTGTTGACCGTGGTACGCAGGTTGATAGTGTTGCTGTTGCGGCATCTCTTGGGCGTGCGGATTGTACGAGGTCGGCAAATAAGGATAACTCACTGCTGGCTGCTGACCAGGACGTACTCCGTATGCTGCCGGATAGTGCTGATACGGATACGCCGCCATTGCCGCTACCGCCGCTGCCGTTTGAGGCGGCGGAGGGGTTTGGTACTGCTGCGGATGTACCGGCTGAATCTGTCTTGATTCGGGTGCGACCATGTTATGTACTCGAGTCGGCGGAACAACTGCCGGTGCGACGTTTGGTGCAGCGTTCTGTGCCGCCGGAATGGGTGCCGGATTTGTCAGTGCTGCAACTGGTGTTCGTGCCGGAGTTCGTACTGATGTTCGGGAGACGATCTCAATTTCTCCGTTAACTTCGTTGACGTTAACGCCGGGAACATTTCGGACTTGTGCGAGGATTCCTGCCCGTTGTTCTTGCGAAAGGACTTCGCCTTTGAGCCAAACTGTTCCGCCTTGGTATGCGACGACGACGTCTGCTTCGGGAAAATTCGCACTAATGGTGCTAGCAATTCTCTCTGCTGCTTCTTGGTTATTTCCCTGGGCGGGTGTTTGAACAAGGATCGCAATTAAAATGAATGGAATTATAAGCAATCGCATGATTTTCTCCGAACGTTTTGTTTAGCGGAATCGGTCTCTGTAACAGTGTACCCTCTCCGATTATCGGCGTTCCGAAAGGAAAGACTTCACAAAAAATGGAAAATTCAAAGAGAGGGAAAATTTGATATTGCGTCAAAGATTTGTTATACTGCAAACTTTGACAAATGGGACGCTTGGTTCTTTGCACTCTTTGCATACTTTGCGGCTGACAAACACTGAAATATGACAAAAAGATCAGATCTCGGCAGGGTTTTCCCCAGTGGTGTCCGAATTGGCGAAACCTCTTACGGACTCGGTATTTTTTCCTTTGCGTTCATTCCCAAGGGTACTGCCATTGCCAGAGTGTCGGGACGCATCATTCACGACCCTAATTACAGCAGCGACTATTGCATTGATGCCGGCGAAGACAAAGTGTTAGAGCCTGCTCCTCCCTTTTGCTATCTCAACCACTCTTGCGAACCGAATTGCCAATTGACGCACTACGTCAAAGAAATGGGCGATACGGAAGACCTAGAAACAGGGGTGTTGTCGGAAGAAGAAATGGACATGGATAGCGAATGTGAGATCGAAGACGATACTATCTACGGCGGTTTGGAAGAGGGGGAAGAAGTTGAATCTCCTATTGAGGAGGATGAAACGGATGAGGAAGAACCATTATTTGAAGACGATGCGGATGCTGAAATTTGGGTGGAAGCGATGTGCGACATTTTGCCGGACGAAGAGCTGACGATTGATTATTGTTGGCCTGCCGATCGGGCAGCCAAGTGTCTTTGCGGCAAACCGCTGTGCCGAGGTTGGATAGTCGACCCTGCCGAACAGCACCTTCTTCCAACAGAGACGTAATCGTAGAAGGGTTCATCTTGGGGTGTGTAAAAATAAAGTGGGTGCAGTGCAGCGAGCGGGGGGCGTTAGTAGCGAGCGGGGGGCGTTAGCCCCCCGTTGGGTTGCGAAACGTATGGGGAGCATCGGGGGGCTAATGCCCCCCGCTCGCTTACGCAATGTTGAAAATACCCACAATTTTTTTACACACCCACTCACCTTGGCGCGGTTCCGCCGAAATAGACCACCAGCAGCATCGCCAGCATACCTGCCAAAAGAACGGCGGCGGCAAAACCGGAAAAAAACAGCGTCCAAAACCAAACAGGAACATGACGATACCAATCGATGACCTGCGAAGACTCCGGCGGCGATACCGAGGACATCTGTTGTGTCTCCGTTGGCAGAACTTGCTGCTGATACGGCTGACCAATAACAGGACGTTGAGACAAAGACGACAAAGTAATCAACGCCGAACCCACCTCGGAACCAAAAAGATTGACATTCTCCTCCGCCGTTTCAAGAACCGTCGTTTCATAATGCTCGTCCCCTTGCTCCGGTCGCCCCTCCTTCTGCCGCCGAAGTAACTGCATCGAGTCCGGTTTGCCCATCTTTTGCATATTAACCCGAACACGAAATTTACCGGTGCCCGATGTATCCTGCTCAATAAACTCTTCCGGCTCGACATAGCCGTTGCTGACAAACCAAGATTCAAAATCGTGAACGACCTCTTTTGCCGACTGTTGCCGATCTTCCGGTTTCTTCGACATCATCTTTTTACAAAGAGCAATGAGGTCGTCAGGGGCGTCGGGTCGGTCGATCAAAATGTTTGCCGGCTCGCTCTGTTGATGGTCGAGCAGCCGCTTGGAAACGGAACCGTCGGGAAAAGGGGAATGTCCCGTCAAACAAAAATAGAGTACGCCGCCGAGCGCATAAATGTCCGCTCTGGCATCGACTTTGTGGCTGTCAATCGCCTGTTCCGGTGCAAGATAATCTGCTGTGCCGAGAATTGTGTCCTCTTGAATGTGTGTGATGCGCCCTTCGTAGACCTGTTCATCTAGCAATGCCAAACCGAGGTCGAGAACTTTAACTTCCCCTTGAACGTTGACTAAAATGTTGCTCGGCTTGACATCACGGTGGATGACGCCGATGGCGTGTGCGTGGGAGAGAGCATCCGCGGTTTGCCGTAAGATATTGACGATTCGGGGAAAGGGAACTTTTTTTTCCTTATCGACAATCGTTTGCAGATTTTCGCCGGGAAAATATTCCATAATGATATAGTGTATATCTCCTTCGTGATCGAAATCGTATGCTCTAATGATGTTTGGGTGGTCGAGAGCGGCAATCGCTTGTGCTTCTCGAATGAAGCGTTCGAGATAAATTGCTTTTTCGAGGCGTTTTCGGGGCAGCACTTTGATAGCGACGCGGCGTTGCATCAGGACGTGTTCGGCAAGATAGACGGAGCTCATTCCTCCGGAGCCGAGGTGTCCAAGGATTTTATATTGCCGAAGGAAAAAGCCTTTGTATCGTCCTTTGAGAAGTTGCCGCGACTGCCAAGAGGTAAGTACGTGTCTGCTGACGAATTGTTGGGCAAGGTAGGTGGAGTCTTCCTTTTGTTCTGTATTGTTTTCGGCTTCGATGTCGGCAAGGGTTTCGTCGAGTTTAGCCGGTTCGACCAACCCGCTGCGCCGAAGGATTTCAATAAAGTTCGGAACGGAAGACATCTCGATTAGCGTCCATTGTAGCGAATTGTTTTGTATATAACAGTTAGTCGCCCCGCCTGCACGCCCCGCAGGCGGGGTGGCTAACATTGCTTTTTACATACTTGGTGCGGACTCTCACGATTGCGGCTCTGAAAACACTTTGCTATAATGCACAACATGATTGATTTACATCAACACGTTGACGCCGTTCGACAGCGGCTCGGAAAGCGGTTGCTCATTCTGGGTCATCACTATCAACGGGAAGAGGTGATCGTCCACGCAAACTTGCGCGGCGACAGTTTTCAGTTGAGCGCCGCCGCCGCAAATAATACCGACTGCGATACCATCGTGTTCTGCGGTGTCCATTTCATGGCAGAGACTGCCGACATTTTGGCAAACAGTACCGAAAATTTGTCTCGCCGCAACGGAAAACGAGTCAACGTTCTGCTACCCGACATCGAAGCAGGATGCAGTATGGCTGATATGGCAACACGGCAGGATGTTGAACGGTGTTGGAATAAATTGTCGGAAATAGCCGATGTCAACGATATTGCGCCGATTACCTATGTCAACTCAACGGCAGAATTAAAAGCATTTTGCGGACAACACGGCGGTTTTGCCTGTACCTCGACCAATGCCGGAGCAATACTCGAAACCGCTTTGAAGGAAAAACGGCAGGTGCTCTTTTTTCCCGACCAGCACCTCGGTCGAAACACGGCGCTGAAAATGGGAATCGCGGAATCGGAAATCGTCTGCTGGGATGAATTTGATACCGAACAAGTTAGGGGCAGCCGGATTATCTTGTGGAACGGATACTGTTGCGTTCATCAAAAGTTTCTTCCCGGCAATGTGGACGCTATCCGTGCTGCTTATCCGGGTGTTCGGGTGATTGTGCATCCCGAGTGTTGCCGTGAAGTCGTGGAAAAGGCGGATGAGTCCGGTTCGACCAGTTTCATTTTGAAACGGATATCCGAGTCTCCGTCGGGTTCGTCTTGGGCGGTCGGTACGGAATCTCGTTTTGTGGAGCGGCTGGCGAAGGAAAATCCTGACAAAACGGTCGTCAATTTGTCTTTTCAGCCGAGTTACTGCGACACGATGGGCTTGATCGATTTACCTAAATTGGCGGCGGCGTTGGACTCGGTAGAGTCTGGACAGCCGAAAAACATCGTCCGCGTGGACGACGAAATTGCTCCAGATGCGCTGCTCTGCCTAAAACGGATGTTGGAATGTGCGTGATTTACAGGGTTGGCGGTAAAAAAGTTCACAGAGCCCGGAGCGGAAGCTCCGGTGCTGCCGCACCGGGCTCTGTTTGTTATTTGATAATTTTTTTTCCGCCAACCCTGTAAATTAAAAGAATATACAGAACTGTCGTGTTTTAGTTGTCGAACATTTCCACGCTTCTTTCTAAAATGCCGTTGATGTGTGCAATCAAAATGCCGTAGTTCGTTATCGGTACGCCTTGATCCAATGCACACTGAACCCGATACTGCATTTCCCTATCGTTGAGCATACACCCGCCGCAATGCACCGCCAGTTTGTAAGGAGACAAATCGTCAGGAAACTCCCTGCCGGAAGTGAACGCAAATTGAATCCGTTTGCCTACATATCCGCTAATCCAATCCGGCAACTTAACCGTGCCGATGTCGTCGCACTGCCGATGATGTGTACAGCCTTCCGCAATCAACACCGAGTCGCCGTCCGATAGCCGGTCAAGCATCTTCGCCCCCTGCACAGCGGAAGAAAGAAATCCTTTATGCCGGGCAAAGAGAATCGAAAACGAAGTCAAAGGAATGTTGACCGGTATCACAGAGGCGACTTTGCCGAAAACCTGACTGTCTGTGATGACTAACTTCGGCGCTGCCCCCAGTTTTTCCAGTGTTTCGCGAAGTTCCGTTTCTCTCGTTACGACGGCAGTTGCATGTGCCTCTAAAATATCCCTAATCGTTTGATGTTGCGGCAGGATCAGCCGTCCCTTCGGAGCGGCTGCGTCGATGGGAATCACGAGAACGACAATGTCGGACGGCTGGAGTAAATCGGACACGAGGGGCTGCGTCTCGTTGGGTAAGGTGGTTGATTGCAGAGCGGCGATGCGTTCCTTTAATTCCGTGATATGAAATTTTGTCGTTGCACTGACATAGATTTCTTCCGATGTCGGTTCGGGAATCGGCGTGAGCAGATCGCTTTTGTTCAACACAACGAGATAGGGAATGTTCTTTGCCTGGAAGATTTCGAGTAGTTCCTCATCCGCAGCGGTTTTGCCGATGGTTGCATCAACGATGAGCAATGCGATGTCCGACTTGTTGAGTATCTGTTTCGTTTTTCGGATTCGCAAGTTTCCGAGAGTGCCTTCGTCGTCGATGCCGGGCGTGTCGATAATCATCACGGGACCTAGCGGCAGCAGTTCCATTGCTTTGAGGACAGGATCGGTTGTGGTGCCGGGCACGTCGGAAACGACGGCGAGGTCTTGTCCGGTAACGGCATTGACCAGACTCGACTTTCCAGTGTTACGTTTGCCGAAAAAACAGATGTGAATGCGCTGAGCGGAAGGGGATTCGTTCATGGAATAAATTGTCTATAAATATCATTGCTATACTGCTAACGGGTAGAAGTTGGACGTTTTTGTTCTTCACTCCCTTTTCGCACTTTGCGGTTAAAAAAGGATTTAACCGCAAAGTGCGCAAATGACAATTTCATGCCGTTTGCGGTATAGTATGTACAATCTTCTTTTTGCGTTATTTCACGGAGGAATTATGCTGACTCCATGCACCACTCATACGCTTCCATGACAAGTTCCTACCCACAGTCCCGAATTCGCAGTATGTCCGACAGGACTCGTTCGAGACTTTCCAGCGGTAACATGTTCGCAGCATCAGAGGGAGATTTTTCCGGTTCAGGATGCGTTTCCAGGAACAATGCGTCGATTCCCACAGCTACTGCACCTCTTGCCAAAGGTTCTATCATTTGACGATTGCCGCCCGTTTGAGTGCCGCCCGGCTCTTGAACACTATGCGTTGCATCAAAACAAATTGGCACACCAAACTGCCGCATAATCACCAATGCTTGCATATCATTGACTAAGCGTCCGTAGCCGAAAAAAGTTCCACGCTCACACAATAGAACATCTCTGCAACCGGACTCCTCCAGTTTTCGGACGACGTTTCCCATATCTTGCGGTGCCATAAACTGTCCCTTTTTGACGTTGACCGGTTTGCCTGTCTTTGCCGCCGCGATCAGCAAATCAGTCTGCCGAGCCAAGAAAGCGGGGATTTGAATCAAGTCGCACACTTCGCCGACGGGCTCCGCTTGATGTGTTTCGTGAATGTCGGTCGTTACTGACAAACCCGTTTGTGCCTTAATTTCGGCGAGCATTTTCAGACCGGCATCCAATCCGCATCCGCGGATGCCTTCGATACTGGATCGGTTCGCTTTGTCGAAGGAGCCTTTGAACACAATGTTAATCGGCAAGCGGTCATTGAGTCGGGCTAGTTCCTCGGCGATGAGCTTGTTGTACTCGGCTTGCAGCGCACAGGGACCTGCAATCAGGAGAAGTCCTTCTCCAATGCCGCAACGGTATTGACCAATTTTTATAGGATTGTTCATTGTGTGATATTCTGGTAGTTAATTTCTTCCCTTGTGTCTTCCAATCATTGACGTATCCGTTTTCGTGTGAAAGTGGCGAAAATAGGGCATTGGGTGGCGTTTCGGTCATATTTGCCCGAATTGCCCATCTCCGTATTCAGATGTTATTCTAGCAAAAATCCTCCACTTTTTCGTAACCCTTGAAAATAAAGATTCGGAGCACGTCAACAATCAAAGGACACCAACAAAGTTTCTAAGTTACAGAACACATTCTAACAAACTCCTACGAAACTTTTACAGCCCCCAGCCCCGTGACGCTTGGACGGTTGCACTCGGAATTCCCCTCATTTCTAGTATAATTCTGTTGGCTCTTTGAAGTAATTTGAGCCGTAACGTAACCACTCCTGAACAAAAATACTATGCACCGGATTTCTCGACGCGATCTATTGTTAGCAAGCGGGGCGGCGGCACTGGCTTCTCTCACCGATTCGGCATCCGCTAATGACGCTGCCGCCGGTGAAAAACCGAAACGTACTCCTTTTCGACCTGCCCTCAATTTCGGAACCCTACGCGGTTTCAATCTGACGCTCGAAGAAGAAATTGACGTCGCTGCCAAAGCAGGTTACGCAGGTATCGAACCTTGGCACGACAGAATCAATCAATTCGTCGAAAAGGGCGGTAATCTTGCCGACGTTCGAAAACGCATCGACGACCACGGCTTGTTAGTCGAAGGAATTGTTACCTTTTTCCAATGGGCAGTCGAAGACGACGCCAGACGTGCCGCCGGAATCGAACTTATGAAGCGGCAAATGGACTGGGCGAATCAACTCGGCACAACCAGCCTTGCAGCAACGGCTTCCGGCATTACGAATGTTCGGATAGATGATATGCGGACGCTCGGCGACCGCTATCGGACGATACTTAAAATCGGCGACGAGACCGGGGTGTATCCGATTCTCGAAATTTGGGGAGCGGTCAGAACCCTCTATTCGCTTGCCGACGCTTTGGCAATCGCGGCTTGGTCGGGACACAATAAGGCGGGGCTTCTGCTCGACGTTTATCACATGTTCCGAGGCGGCAGTCCCTTTGAGGGGCTTTCGCTGCTCAATGGTAACAGTATCGTGATGTTTCATGTCAATGATTATCCTGCCGATCCTCCTCGGGAAAGTCTCGAAGACCGGCACAGAGTCTATTGCGGCGATGGAATCGCGCCGTTGCCGATGATTTTCCAAACGCTCCGCGACATCGGCTACGAAGGCAGTTTATCCTTTGAAGTGTTCAATCAATCGTACTGGGCGACGAACGATCCGTTGCTAGTGGCGAAGACGGCACTGGAAAAATTGAACGCTGTGCTTGTAAAAACCGCAGAAAACCGTTAGACATTCCCGTCGGTCTATCGGTCAACATGAAATGCCGATTCTCTGCACACTACCGAAGGGGGATAAAAAACTAGAACGCCCCGCAAGCGGGGCGGCTATGCCGCGGCACGGCAATGGTTTACCTTTCCCCTTCGTGTTTCCTTTGTGCCAGCGAGCGGGGGGCGTTAGCCCCCCGATGGATATCCAACACGCTTCGTCCCCCTTCGGGGGGCTAACGCCCCCCGCTTGCAACGCCGCACCCATTTTATTTTTACACACCCTCGGTGTCCAGCCAGGTTGACACCAGTACGCCGAATAAATTCGACGGCTAACGAAGTCAAAATTCATATCTTACCTGCGTTACAGATTGCTGCTCCTCACGTAAGGAGAGAGAAGTAACTTCTGGAGCAACACGAACTACCGCCCCGACCAATTGCTGATGACTGACGTTTGGCGGAATCGTTTCCAAAGCGTACTCCGCAATCATTTGATTGTATTCGATGACCGCTTTCGTCAAATCTAAAAATGCTGCCGTGCGCTGTGTCGAAACGGCAAAAGCCGGATGCGATACTGACGGTAACATGCCAGAAGCCGCTTTCCAAGTACCGTTTTTCGACTCAATCAGTTGCTCTTGTATCGGAATCATTCTGCCGAGATATCGAGCCCGCTCCGACCGGGCAATTTGTTCGGCAAACGTTTGATAGCGCAAATACAACGGATAGTCCGCCGGAATCGGCAATTCCGTCTGCCGAAGGGAATGTCCTTTGGTTTGCTTCAAGAGTTCTGCCAAGACCCATTGCTGTTTGATAAATTCCACTTCGGCGGTTCGGCGTTGCTCACGCAACAGAGCCGCCGTATTATCCTGTGGCGTACCGCTGGCTAGTCTTTCGTTTTCGCAACGAAAATGATAGATTGCCAGCAGTCCGCTCAATTCCCAGTAGGCTTCCAGTAACTGCCGCCGAACCGCCGAAGAACGTGTACCGGCAAGCAGTTCCGAAACCGACATCGATTTGCCGATGATCTGTGTGTGCATACCGTCTGGTATTCCCCAGTATTTCGCAAAAGGATGTTCAGCACCAACCGCCGATGTCTGTTGACGACTTTGTAGTTGCGTCTGTAGGTAATGCTGCGACTGCGCCGGCACTGTTTGCGCCGGTGCCGATTGCGCCGCTGAAAACTGGCGTGCCGTCATCGGCGTTACCGGAGCAGCCGCTGGTTCAGGCAACGATGGCACATCTAATGGCGTTTGAGCAGGAGCGAAAAACTCTTCTACGGGAACCGCCGAAGGAACTGCTGGACTGGACAGGGGGGCTACCGGTATAGGCTCAGTTGTCGGTGCGTTTGTTTGGGGAAAAAGCGACATTACCGGTTCGGGAACGGCGGGTGCAGGAGCCGATGCCGATGACGGAACAAGAGTATCGAAACCCGGCAGAGCCTCATTGGTGATGCTGCCCAGCGACGGCTGACCGAGGGCATGCATAGGTATCAGACAGAAAAGAATCGAAAGGGTGACCAAGATGAAAACGTGAATGACATCTTGAAGGGTAATGAAATTTGTTTTTTGGAGTCGTGCTGTCTTTTTCATAGTAGTTCAACTAAAAACTGGCGAAAAGGAAATCTAATGATTTCGGACGACTCATGCAAGAGCAAAAAGAAAAAAGAGTTTTTTACCTTATCAGAGTCATAATTTCTGCCCGACTGGAGGAATTCTTGAGGAATCCGCCGCGCAGTGCCGACGTTACACAGAGTGATCCAGGCTTTTTTACACCACGAAGCGTCATGCACGTATGCTCCGCTTCGACAACCACCGCGACCGCTTTTGCCTTTAATTCCTTGAACAGCAACTCGGCAATGTCTTCGGTTAACCGCTCTTGGATTTGCGGTCGATGGGAAAAAACTTCTATGACTCGCGCTAATTTGCTCAAACCGATCACACGTCCATCGGGAATGTAGCCGATGTGAATGCTTCCCATAAACGGCATCAAATGATGTTCGCAAATGCTGTTAAAACTTATGTCCCTAACCAAAACGATTTCGTTATAATTTTCGCTGAAAAATTTTTTCGTGTACTCCGCTGCGTCTTCATGCAGACCGCAGAAGAGTTCTTGGTACATTCGGGCAACGCGCTGGGGTGTTTCGCGTAGTCCTTCGCGATCGGGATCTTCGCCGATAGCAAAGAGTATTTCCCTAACGGCGGCGGCGATTCGTTTTTGATCAATAGGATTCTTTTTGGAAGGCATCGGAATAAAGTCAGGATTCGTTTGATTATGAAAGAAATAAAGACTTTCTTATTTTCGTCTTCATTGTCTCCTTTTTTGGTTTTTTATCAAGGAACCACTATGCCGGAGTGTGTAAAAAATTTGTTGGTATTTTCAGCATAGCGCAAGCGAGCGAGTGAGAAAGCGAGCGGGGGGCTAATGCCCCCCGCTCGCTGTGCCGCACCCACTTTATTTTTACACACCCTTGCACCGTTTCCTCACGACAGCTTTTTCACAAACTCCGCAAGTTGCACCGGATTGTCCGCGTTGACTAACTGTTCGATTTTCGCCGGTTTGACTCCCAGTTGGACGAGAGCGGCTGTGATACGTTTCCAAACCTGCTGACGTTTTTTACCTTCAGCCAGATAAAGTTCCGTCGTCAGTTCCGACAACTTCTGCGTCAAAATACTCTCACGATTGTCGTAGTAACGCTTGATAATTTTTGTCTGATACGGTGTACGTTCCATAATGTTATTCTCCCACAAAGACACGGAAACGGTAAAGCACTTCCGTCATCAGTCCCTTCGGCACCGGCAAAAAAAAGGAGCAAAACGGATCCAAAACAAAGCGCTCCTGGTGCGTGAGTAACAAAAGACCATTGTAGCGTATTTGATACGCACGAATATCGCCCCATCGGATCACCCATTTTCGTCCTAGCGTTTTTCGGATAATACCATTACTGTTAATTTCCAGCTGGGCAGGCAGAAAAATGTACCAAACTGTCAGAAGAATCAACAGCAATGCGGCGGTTGCCGCCAGTACATTTCCGTAATGCCAAGCAACAAGGCAAACGCACACTGTAACCAGTCCCAGCACGACGGCACTCCAACGCTGGTCAAGCACCAAACAGACCGAATAGTATAAAGGTTTTGTTTCCATAATTTCAATCAGCGTATTGCAACAGGTGCGACAGCCGGATTTGTTCTAGTTTATCGGCAAAACCGCCGTCTCTGCTTGCCATTTGGTAGTAAGGAATATCTTTGACGACTATACCGTCTACCGACGCCCCGGTATTGACCAGTTTTCGATAGACATCTTCCATTGCCGCCAAGACCGTCTCTCGTTGCCGGACGCAGAGTAGCGTCGAGTCGGTACTCGCTGCCATAATCAGTGCTTCCGCTGCATTGGCAACCGGCGGAAGCACTACAATAATAAGGGAATAACCGCTCGGATTCGAGGGGCTCCACTCCAATGCGTCAAGCAGTTCCCGAAAACGTCCGTCGCCTAGCAGTTCATAGGGGGTGACGTCCAACTGTCCCGCCGTCATCAGTTCCAAGTTTTGCTCTTTTTCGTTTTGCCCTATCACCTCCCAAGGCAGGTTACGGAATGAAAGCACATCTGCCAATCCAAGACCGGTCTCTTCATTGCCGAACAACAGATGTAGCCGTCCGACGCGCATATCGCCGTCGATGATAAGCACTTTTCCCGGCTTCATCTGCGCCATCGCCACGGCAATTTGGAGTGCAAGGAACGTTTTGCCGTCGTCGCCGGCGACGCTCGCAATCGACAGCGTTCTACAAGACCGAAAAGGATCGCTCAATAAAAGATGCGTACACCAGTTGTGAACGCTTTCTCTATACCGCGCCAGCCGCTTGCGGAATGTCGCGCCTTGAATCCACGAAATCGGCGGTTCCATGATTTCACCTATCAATACGTGGGGGACTGAACGTCGGACTTGAGAGACGTGATACAATCGGGGTTTTATTCTTTCGACGGCGATGCTCAAAAACAGGGGGAAAAAAGCGAACACGGCCGCTCCCATTCCTATCGTTGTGATTTGTTTGAACCGGTTAGGAGTCGAGGTGATGGCATTCGATAGTTGCGTGATTTGTCCAGGCGCACGCTGTTCTGAAGAGACGGCTAGAATTCGTTCTTCGATTCTATCCAAGACGCTATCAACCCTATGGAGCTGTGTTCGGTCAAATTGGATTCCCGCCGCCTTCACTGCCCGGTCTGCACTGTCTACAAGCTGTTGCTTAAGTTTTTTGTCTAACTCGCTTACTAAGATGTCTTGCATCTTTAGTTCCTGGTCAATCGACCACAATTTAAGCTGTTCCTGAATACGGATCGTTTCTAGTATTCCCAACAAGCCGCTGTCGTCCGAGGTTCCGAACTGTTTAATCCGTTCATCCAGAGCCTCGACTGCTTGTTTTGCTTGCAACAGACGCGGGTCTCTCTCGTTGCGGAGGACTCTCGCCAGTTCTTCCCTATATCTTACCGCTTCCTCTCTTTCTGTCAGGAGTGCGGTGTAACTGGGATCCGATATTTTCACAAACTCTGAAGGAATGCTGGTCGGAGACTCAAGCCGTTCTTTGATGGCGAGACGAGTGGCATTCAACGTCACCTGTTGAGATTCGGCAACCCGAAGATCACGCACTAGGGATTCACCTTGTCCCAAACCGCCGACCATTCCATCTGTACCTGCGAGAGCTCCTGCTCCTGCTGCTTCTCGGGTCATCGCACTAATACTGTCCTGCAACGTTGCCGCTAACGCTTGGTGCCGGCGTCTCTCAGCGTGCAAATTCGTCAACATTTGTTGGTCGGTTGTCTTCGCTACATTGTCGATATGATCGAAATAGGCGTTGACGACCGCATTGACAATCTTTTCCGAGGCGTCTGATGTATCCGTTTCGATGGAGACCGCCACGATTTCCGACCGCCCGTCGCGACCTACGCGGAGGTGCTTTGTAAGCCAATCTCTTTTATCTTTCTGTTTACTGACAATCGGCAGTTGGGCAACATCGATATTTTCGAGAGCTTTGTCTATCACGTCAGGGCTTCGCATAAAGGCGAATTGCGTATTCACAAATTCTTCGTAATTTCCTTGCCGTTGCGATAGACCGCCGAGGAATTCCGGTCTTACGGCGCGAATTTGTATGGAAGCTTTCGCCGAATACTGTAACGGAAACGCCAAGTAGAGACATCCAGCGGTGATGAGTCCTAAGACTAATCCCATCGGCAGACTCCATTTCCAGTGGCGTTTAAGTCCTGATAGAACGAGCAAGACCAAAATTTGCGGCGTGAGCTTTGCGGATTCGATTGGGTCAATCATCGGCACAGTGTTTCGGACGTACGTTTGCTGTCCTTGCGGCGGTTGCCTGTGTCCGCCGCCGTCCCATTGTGGATAACCCTCCTGCAAATCATGATAATTGGTGCTGGCGAGGGGGGACGCTTGCGGAGGAGCATAACTGTCCAACGCAACATCCACGTAGCCGCCATTCATTGCGGCACTATTTCCTCCCTGCTGGGGAAAAGTATTGTTGTCAACAGGAACTTGCTGGGTCATAACTCACCTCTCGAAAAAACTATGCTAAATTTCCACTCGTCTGAATGCCTTACCGAGGAACCAGACAAACAACGCAAAAAACCCAAGTGCGAGGGCGATGGCGATTTTCCCCGCAAATTCATCGGCAACGACAGTAACATTCCCGTCTTCTCCTGCCCAACGAGCGACCATTTCGTAGAAGTGGATGAGAAGGTAGCCCGCTATCGCTATACGCACCGCATTGACAAAAAGTGCCAGCGGTGCCGCTACTGCCAGTATAAGGACGTTTTGCCACCAAACCCGCTGCAACAATAAAACGGCGGCAAACGCAATGGCAAAAACGCTCATCAGAAACCGGAGTCCGCTGCAAGCCGCTTCGACGCCGAGTTCCATAGTCGTCAATCGGATAGTATTCGTCATCGGGATTGCCGTTTCCCCTATTGTTTGCAACATTATCGCTGCTGAATGAGCCGCAAATTGTTGCAGATAGTTTTTCATAAACACGTCCACCCGCCACGGAAGTTGAAACATGAATAAGAGGAAGCAGAGGGAAGGCAACGCCCAAAGTAAGACCCTCCAACCGTAAAAAAACCAAACGAGGCTTATTAACCAAAACCAAATCGCTATATGGTCGAGGATATCCATGTACCACAGTCCCCCTAAAACCCGAAAAACGCCGTAAATGAGAATGGGGGATAACCCGACCCAGTCGAGTTTGTACGTTGTGCCGGGATAGGAATCCCGACGTATGTACAGGAAAAAAATCGTTGCCGGAATAACGAGAAAACCATGACTGTAATCATCGGTGTTCCACCAAGAGTACACCATCGAACTCCACGCCGGTAGGGAAGCCCCAATGCAAAGGGGAATCATCACTATTGCCAGAATCAGCAATCGGGTTCGTTCAAAAGGAATGTCAATCGGCAATCGCTGGTAGGCGGGTCGGGCAGGCGGCGCACTTATGGGCTGTTTAGCAGATTGCGTTTTTGTTATTTTTTCCGGTTCTGCCGGTTTTGTCGTTCCTGCCGTAAAGCGTCCTGGAATGGGAGCTGCGTGATCGGTCTGTTCAGTTGCCGGTGTTTGTCGGTCTGGGGCTGCTTTGGGCAGTGTTTGTTCGGGCTGTATTGGTTCAGCGGCAGACACCTTTTCGGACATGCTGTAGCGCCCAGCCGTTGGTGATACGGGGCGGCGCGATGCAGCGACATCGGTGGCGAAGCGTCCGCGCTTTTTCGGGGTACCGGCTGGCGTACCGGCAGCGTGCTGTGCACTGTCGGTATCGGACTCCGTCGGCGGTGAAGGTTGGTTAGTCTGGTTCTCCGTCATGCTGATTGGGGTGGTTGCGAAAAAAGATTCGTCGGGAACACGGTGCCGGAAAAACAGCCCACACGCTCCATGCAAATTCCTCGCTCTCCATTGTATCGCAAATTTTGCGATTGGAAAGTTATTTTTTAGTATTTTTCGCCAAATCCGTAAAAATTTGCCCGGTTTCTACAAAAAAAAATGATTATACCGCTTTTTCTGGTTTAACGAAAAGTCCGCCGTGAGACGCAGACGCAAGAAAAAAAGTTACAGGGCTGGCGGGAAAAATTAGCAAAGAACAAACAGAGCCCGATGCGGTAGCACCGGTGAATCCGCATCTACCGATGCGGGCTCTGTGGACGGTACCTTAACTCATTCTACCGTCGCACCTTGATACCGGCTTCCACACCGTACACCAGAACGGTCGTGTTCCGGTCATTGCCGCGAATGCCGAAGATAGCATCGTTGGAAACAACATAATCGGTAACACGAACACCGCGGGCAATGTTACTGGCGAACATTCCATCGAGTGCTCCGAAGAAACTTATGGCATTCGTCCACTGCCAATCGGCGGTCAAACGAAGCTCGCCAATCGGAGAGAAAACCGTCTTGTTCTTTCGGTGTCCAAAATGAACAGCATTGACTCGGTTATCCCAATCAATGGTGGGCGTTTGCATCCCTATCGGAGTGTATCCGATGTGCGGAGTAACATATCCGACCGACTTTAACGCTTGAGCGTTAATTCCCGCCGTAAGACGTCCTTCTGCACCGAATGTCCACCGAGCATTATGACGCTGTAATTTTATCCCAAATTGAGGACCAAATACCCGGTTCATCCCTCTGGCATCAACCCGCAAATTCTCAAACGCCCTAACGGGACCATACGTGTTCGCTGTACCCGCATCAGCGGTGTCTGTTCTGTGATTCGCCGCGCCCAATCCGAACTCATCGTTCATTTCCCAATACCTTGCACCGGTAAGCAACTCCATTCCTCCCCAAGTAAAAGGATTTAATCGATAGGTATGCACCAGTTCCGCACTCAAATGGCTTGTACGGACGTCGACCGTGATGCTGTCAAACGCCACCGGCAACGGTGCAATGATCGGCGGACCAGGTTCATCTTCCCAGCCGGGAAGATAATAACGTGCTCCCACCGGAAGATAGGCATAAATAATACGGCTGTCAACTTCGCCTGTCTCGGTGCCGCCGGGACCAATATAGTGTATCCACGCATTATCGGGATTTGTCGCTGCTGGGTTGGGCAGCCAGCCGGTGATTTGTTCAGGTATTCCTGCTTCTTCATTTAACCAACCTACCGGATCGTCTTGTAGAATATATTTTGGTACAGTTATCATACCAAAGTTGGGTCCCCAGAGAAAACCGACGTTTGTTTGATTGCCCCATACGGGTGTACCGGCTGGGGCGACATAACTTCCTTCGTCTCTCATCGTCATCGACACGTTGGTTGCGGAAAACTGATGCGACTGTCTTGGCAGTCCATATCCGCTGACGAGCCAGCCGTGGTGTCCGCGTCGATTACCGACTTCGAATCGGGTGCCTAGTGTCGTGGTGGGGGACATTAGGTTAATCTTTGCCGAGTTGGTTTGTGAACGGAGTGAAGATGTTTCCACGTTATAGACTAATCGTGTTTCGTCTTTTCCTTTAACGGTAGTTGCGCCAATGTATCCTCCGGTCGGTGTGGAAATTGACCAATAGATTCCCGACACGGAACTATACAGCCCGTCGGTACCTCTGCGTCCTCCGCCGAACGATTCGGGACCGTAAGGCTTAAAAAGACGCAATCCGTCCTGAGCCATCACGGAACCGCTCACCGCCACGACGATAGCGAGGAAAAGTCCGGTCGAGAATGATTTTAGTTTCGATGGAGACATAGTAGCATCCCTGCTCGTTATCACAAAATTATGCCTGTTAACGTCGTTTTCGGCATTTGCTCTTGACGGAGTTGAGTCTTTTAGCCGATTAAGGGGATATTTCTAGCAATTTTATCATTTTTGCCGATAGACCGGCGTAAACTGCGGAACGCATAACAGAGCCGCAATCGTAAGATTGCGCAAATTCTCAATGCGCAATCTCGTATGCTAACGATTGCGGCTCTGAACTGGATTTTTAGACATTGCCATGTAAAACTTGTCAACGGAGTCGCGTTCGTAAGAACGCAGTTTTGTTGTGCGGGCTAAACGTGTACCTCCACTATATCTTGGTCATTTAACACATAATCTCCCTTCACAACGGTACCGTCGTGAACCGCACTGCCCCAAACTTTACCGAAACGCAGATTCTTCACGTAATCCTTGTGAATCAACTCCGCAAGATCAAGAAGCGTGTCGCCACGGCTTAACGTAAAGGGACGATCCGTGTCGGCTTCCTTCTTTTTCGGATCCTTCGTGTAAATCCGAATGACATCCAACGAGGCATAAATCGCATTGCGGAGTTCCTCCAATGTCTCCAGCCGATTCGCCGAAATCTTGAATTCCCGAAAAGGTATCGGACAAATTTCATAAAACAAATCGAGCCGATCCGCCGCTTCGGAAGAATCGATTTTGTTCGCCAGAAAAAACGTTTTAGTGAAAGCCAAGCCGACGTCCTCTTCGTCCAAACTCGATTCCTCTGCCAGCCGGGTTTTCGTCGTCGCAAGTTTATCCAACACATCTTTGCAAGACTCGATTCCAGAGTCGTCGTCGAGGTCGATCATCAAAAGAGCAAGGTCTGCACTGCGAAGCAGTCCGACGATGTAAGGTTCTAGATAATCTTTTGTAATCGGCGGCGTGTCCACGAGTTGTACGAAGACGTCTTGCCATGCCATCATACCCGGCTGGGGCTGTTTTGTCGTAAACGGATAGTTTGCCACTTCGGGAGTTGCTCTGGTCAGCGAGGCGAGCAGTTGACTTTTTCCTGCATTGGGACCGCCGATGATAACGGCGGTTCCTGCTCCTTGTCGGGGAATTCTGAAAGATCGGGCAGAACCGCTCTTTTTTCCGCCACTGGAACGTTGCTGTTCGATTTCCTTTTTGACTTGAGAAATCTGCGTTTTGAGTTTGGCTTGCAGATGATCTGTTCCCTTATGCTTGGGCATTTCGGAAAGCATCACTTGCAAGCACTTGAGTTCCTCCTCCGGCGTTTCAGCACGACGATAGTTTTCTTCAGCTTTTTTGTACTGTTGTGTCAGGTTAGCAGGCATAGCAATTCTCGTGCATAACAATTTCTCCTTACGAGGGGCATTATACCGTAAACGGCGTGAAATTGTGTTTTCCTTTTCCCTTTACGGCAGCAACCCTTTGTCGAGAGACAAGTGTAAACCAGCAAAGAGCACTTCAAATACTTCGCCGATTTGTTCCTGAAAGCACCACATTCCTGTCCCGACGGTAAGAGAAAAAACGGCAAACATAATCATACTGTTGATACCGAAACCGACCGTAATAAGACCAAGTTGAGGAAGAGTCTTGTTGAGCAATCCCATCACGAAGAGCGAAATCAACGCCGCCATCAACACCGGAGCGGCAATGCGGAGTGCCATATTGAAACTCATACTCAATATCACCACCAATGAATAGACGATGTCGGGATTGAATCCTACTGTGCCGAGCGGAATGGTTGTAAATGTGTCCAGCAGCGACATGACCAGTACGTTCAGACCGCCGATGAGGGCGAAAACAGTAATCGCCAAAAATTGATACGCTCTGGACATTAGCGGCACCTGTTCGCCGTTGACTGGGTCAAAAATTTGAGCAGCGTAAAGACCGCCGACGTGTCCCATTAGTTCACCTGCCAGTGCGACACCGGCAAAGAGGATGTAGAAAGCGAGTCCCATTGCGAGTCCGATGAGCAGTTCGGCACCGATCATAATGACGAAGGCGGGTAGCGTATCGGGTTCGGGCACTTGGACGAACCACTGCGACGGCATAATCGTGAGTGAAAAGGCGAAGGCGAGCAATGCTCTGTATTGCACTGGTGCGTCGGTCGTGTGCAGGATGGGTGCCATGATGACGATACCGCTGACTCGCGTGAGCACCAGCATATAGACAAAGACCCGTGATGTGTCGATTAAGTGCCACCAATCCATTGGTTAGTCAGGAATAAATCTCGGTATTGTATGAAAAATGTCGGTTGCACGTTCTATCATGATTTCGGTCATCCACGGCATGGTGTAGGCGGCGACGAGAAGCATGACGATAATTTTGAGGACTGTCGCAATCGTTTGTTCTTGGATCGAAGTGAGTGCTTGCAGTAGTCCGATCATCAGCCCGATGGCGACGCCGGCGAAGAGGATCGGCATTCCGATAATCAGTCCCGTCCAGACCATGTGCTGACAAAGGTCGATGGCGTATTGAGCATCCATTCGGGAAGGATAGAAAAAACAACCGATTGTGTCAATACGAATTGTCTCTAATCCGGTGTTCCGTGGGTTCCGTTTGATAAAAGAGGGGTACCTTGTCTTTCGTAAATATTACGGTACAATCCTCCGTATCACATGAGAGGTTATCGTTCAAAACTGAGAGGTTATCGTTCAAAATTATGCCAAATATTGCCAGTGCCAAAAAGCGGCTTCGCCAAAACATTGCTACAAGAGAACAGAACCGCATCAAACGGTCTTTTGTTCGGAATCGTTGCAAAAACGTTGTTAAAGCGGTTCAGGCAGGGAGTATTGAAGACGCAGATAGGTTATACCGCGTAGCGGTCAAAGCTCTTGATCAAGCGAGTTCTAAGCGGGTCGTGCATCGAAACGCCGCCGCAAGGAAGAAGTCGCGGCTTTCTGCAATGATACGGAAACTAAAAGAGAAAAAGACAGCAGAAGTGCAACCAGGGTTTTCGGAACCGCAATCGTAGGAGACGGCATAATAGACTGTAAACAACCGAAGAACAAGCAGCTCCCGCATCGGTAGATACGGCGTTTTCGTTATGTCGCCGGAGCTGCCGCTCTGGACTCCGTGAAGTTTTTATACTGCCGACACTGTAAAGTTTCTTAGCGAGTTCATGAACCTGCGACCTTTTCCGCTAACTCTTTCACACCCCGCAGATCGAGTTTGCCGGTACCCAATATCGGAATCGACTCCACTTGGAAGAAATCTTTGACATAAGGAATCCAAAGATTCGGCAAGTTTGCCTGCTGTAATAACTTGCAGACCTCACCAGCGGGCGTCGGCAATTGCTTGTACAAAACTATCAACCTCTCGCCACGTTTTTCGTCAGGAACCGCCGCCACTGCCGCTAACATTTCCCCTTCAGAGTCGCCGGTCAGCCGGGATGCAATGATTTTCGTGATTTCGTCTTCAATCAGGATATGCGGTACCATTTCACCGCCGATTTTGGAAATCCGGCTTTCCCGACCAACAATCCAAATGAAACCATCCGCATCAATCTTCGCCACGTCACCGGTCGTGTACCAACCGTCCTTAATGACTTCGGCGGTCTTTTCCGGGGCCTTATAATATCCTTTCATGACGCTGGGCCCCTTGATTTCCAGCATGCCGGTTGTATCCGGCGGAAGCTCTTCGCCTGTCTCCAGATTGACCACTCTCGCTTGCAGATTGTAAAGCGGACGTCCTATCGTTCCTTCACGCAGATATTCTTGGTAGTCTTCTCGCCGTCCCTTAGGGACATTGACCGAAACAACGGGAGACAGTTCCGTCGTTCCGTAACCTTCGGCGGGTCGGGCACCAAACTTTGCGTCCCAGGCATCGATCAAGTCGGTCGGCAATTTTTCTGCTCCGCATATTACAGTGTGTACGGATTCAAAATCCTCTTTTTGCGAATGTTTGAGATAGTTTCGCAGGAACGTCGGCGTGGTCGGCATTGCGGTACATTGATATTTTCGTGCCATTTCGGCTACCTTTTTAGGTTCCAATGGATTGAAATGATAGATTCCCTTTACGTCGGTCATAGCGGGAAGCCAAAACGACGTGGCATAACCGAAGGCGTGAAAAAGCGGCAACGCTCCCAACAGAGAGTCCGTATCTTGCAGGTTCAAATGTTTATAGAATCCGTCAACATTTGCGACCATATTCCGATGTGTGATCATTGCGCCTTTCGGTGTGCCGGTCGAACCAGAGGTAAAGATGATCGTTAACACGTCGTCCAGTTTAACCCTATTTGTCCCGAAGACCATCTCGAAACAGATGATCGGCGTAATGTACGCATCGATAACGCCTGCCAATTTATCGAACAGCGTAACCTTGCTGCGTAGGTCTTCCATGATGATGATTTCGGCGTCAATTTTCAGATTGGGAAACCGCTCCAACACTTTTCGGCTGGTGATGATGTGCTTGATACCTGTCTGCTTGATGCAGTAGTTAATGGTGTCGGAGTGAAACGTGTAATTGAGGTTGACGGCGGTTCGGCAATCGAGAGCGAGTGTAAGATTTGCCAGTGTGCCGTAGACGGAAGTCGGCATGAGGAGTCCGACGTTTTGTTCGTCGCGTCCGAGTATTCTTCGCAGAACTTTGCGGAGAATGAGTATGGTCATGAAGGTTTTTCCGCCGGTCAGTTCTGCGCCGGTGGAGTCGGCGAATTTGATTTCTTTCATGCCTTTTCGGCAGGCACGGAGAACTTGGCGAATGGGTGTAAGCGGTTCATGTGTTGACATGACGGCATTGTACCATAGAAAGAGGCAGTATTCAATAGACTCGTTAGGAAACCGACATAACCGGGGTGTGTCAAAAATTTGTGGGTATCTTCAACATTGCGTAAGCGAGCGGGGGGCGTTAGCCCCCCGTTGGGGTACGTGTTGATTTAAACTCGTCGGGGGGCTAACGCCCCCCGCTCGCTGCGCCGCACCCACTTTATTTTACGCACCCGATGCCCTCGCAAGAGGGTTTTCCGTAACTTGAAAACAGACCGCAATCCGCTACAATAAACGTCCACAGTTATCTCCACGCCGCTTTTATGTCCACGCTTCTCATCGCACTGGCATCCTTCTTCGGATTTATCCTCGCCTACAACACCTACGGCAGGTTCCTCGCCCGAAAGATTTTTCAACTCCAACCCGACGAACCAGTGCCAAGCGTCGAACTGTGCGATAACCAAGACTTCGTGCCGACAAACCGATACGTCATCTTCGGACATCACTTCACCGCCATCGCCGGTACAGGTCCCATTGTCGGACCCGCCATCGCCGTCATGTGGGGCTGGCTGCCCGCGTTGCTCTGGGTCGTCTTCGGCAGTATCTTCATCGGAGCAGTACACGATTTCACCGCCCTCGTTCTGTCGCTACGAAACAAAGGACAAACCCTCGGCGACATCGCCGGTAAAGTGCTTTCCCCGTCAGCAAAGGTACTCTTTCTAATTTTATTGACGTTCATTTTAGCCGTCGTCATCGCCGTCTTCGGAAACGTCATTGCAAAAACCTTCGAGAGTTATCCCGCGTCTGTAATGCCGAGCGTCATTTCGATACCGCTTGCTATCTTCCTCGGTATTCTGACTTACCGTTACGGCGTTTCACTGGTCATATCGTCTTTGCTTGCTGTTGCGATCCTTGGAATTACCGTCGTCTTTTCGGCAGCGTATCCGTCATTCTCCTTTTTTATGCCGGACTTGACGCACATTCACGAAACGCTCAATCCCACGATGAACTGGACGGCGGTGCTGTTCATCTATTGCTTTTTCGCATCTGTCCTTCCCGTTTGGCTCTTACTCCAACCGAGGGATTACATTAACAGTTTGATACTTTACGTCGTGCTGGCTTTGATGGTTGCCGGTCTCGTCATTGCCGGTCTGTTGGGGGCAACCGACCTGTTTGCATCCGCACCGGCACTTCGGATTGAAGAGGCAAAACAATCGGGTGCGCCGCCGATCTTGCCGTTTCTTTTCATAACGGTCGCTTGCGGAGCAGTCAGCGGTTTTCACGCCTTGGTTTGCAGCGGAACCAGCAGCAAGCAGGTCGGTTCGATGAAGGATGCTTCTTACGTCGGTTACGGCGGAATGTTGCTCGAAGCAGCCCTTGCCGTCATCGTCATTTTGAGTTGCACCGCCGGTATCGGGATGGGCATTGCGAATCTGAAATCCGCCGCCGAAGCGACGGGGTCTGTTGCAGTGCTCACCGAAGAAGCCGTTGACAAGGAGGTCATAGAAGGAACCGTTGCGAAGCCGGAGACCGTGTTTGGTCGAGAAGCATGGAATCTCCGGTACGACCGACCGTGGCGGGAGATGAACCTTGGCGAGCAGGTTGGAGTCTTCATCGAAGGGGGGGCAAACTTTATCGGAGCCGTTGGGTTTCCGAAACACATCGGGCTGGGAATTATTGCGATTTTGATTGCGTGTTTTGCTGCGACTACGATGGAGGCTGCGCTGCGGTTGATGCGGTACGTGTTGCAGGAACTTGCCGCAACATTGCGGTTGACTCCGATGAAGAATCGTTACATTGCCACGATGGTCGGACTGGGATTAGCGGCTTCGTTGGCTTTGTGCAAGGCGAATCCTGACGCTCCTTATGGAACGGGCGGATTGATTCTTTGGCCTCTTTTTGGAGCGGGAAATCAGGTCGTTGCCGGTTTGACGTTGTTGGTCGGTTGTGCTTATTTGTTACGGCGTAAGGTGCCGATTATCTATTTGCTGTTACCTGCTGTGTTTATGATTTTGATTCCGCTTTGGGCGATGTCGATCAACATTTTCGCCCCGGAGACCGGTTTTCTGGTCAGGAAACAGTATCTCCTTACAGTGGTCGGTATTGCCATTATGTTGCTTGCTTGTTGGCTTGTCGTCGAAGCGTACCGGGCGATGCGGAAACTCGTTGAATTGGAGAAGAACGCCTAGCGTGTCGGTAATTCCGCTATTCCATAATCGTACAACAGCGGCAGTATTTTTCCCTTCAACTGCTCATGCCGCTGCTTCATGTCGGCAAACAACTCCTCGCCGAGTGTTGCACCCCGCTGTTTTTTTTGACGCAATCCCTTTTGTATCTGATACCAACCGGCATCGCGAGGTTCCGAAAAATGAGTAAAGTAGAATCGATAAATTTCCTCGGCAATGTCCAATACCGCTTGCGCCTCGTCAGACAGTTGCTGCTGTAAAAGCCAATTCGCAACAAAGGAATTGTTCCCCGAAACCGAAAAAGGAAAAAAATGATTCACAATTTGATACGTCCGACCTTGATACTCAACCTCCCCAAGCGAAACCGTTTGGTTTTTAGTATCAAAAAGACTCCAAACGGCACAGTTGCTGATGAATTGCGGCGAAAGTTTTCGATTCGGTTTCATCAGTTGATCCACATGATTGATCCAAGTATTTTTTGGAATTCGACGGGCGGCAAAGACGACGACCGCCTGCTCGAAGTTTTCCGGCGTTACGGAAAGCGCACCGGCACTGACCTGCGGACCGGACAGAAACGCCGTCTGTTGCTGATTTTGCAACTCATTGCCGGGACACATCAACGAAGCGAGAAAGCCTTCGGCGACGCGGTTGCGTGTATCGACATTAGATAACTTGATTTTAAGAGCAGAACTAAAGGGCGGAAAAATCTTGGTGCAGGGCGGACGCTTAATCCATCGGCTTAAAAAATGGCTTCGATGTTCAGGTTTTATCGCCTTTGTACCGATCTTTTGCGTAGTGTTGTCCAAAATGTCGAGTTGAATATCTTGCTCTTGTATTTTTTTGCGCTGCTGAATATCCCAAAGAATAAACGAAACCGGAAAGTGTTTTGCCTTGGACGTGCCGCCGAAATTTTCCGAAGAAAAAATAAAGCCGGAGTGAAATTGAGCATGAAAAACGTTGTCCCGAAACTTTTGATAGTTCGTCGAAACCAGATATTTAATCGGTGCGAACAAACCTAATACCGCTTTTCGATTCTTGAATTCGTTCATTATCCGATAGAGGAATTGCACATAGAGTTCTCGTGAACCTGCGCCGAGTCCTTGGGCGTGCATCAATTTGCGGATTGTGGTATCGGACACACCTTCTTTGCTTTTGCCTGTCAAACCGGCTTCTTGCGCGGTTGCATAGGGCGGATTGACGAGGATGATCCAGTTGATTTTAGGATTGGCTAGGTCGTCTTGTAATTTATTGGGCAATTTAGTTGGTGTTTCGGCTTCTGCGGAGTGATGACAAAAGCCGGAGTGCCCGCTAAATGGAGTCATATCGTCTTCGAGATAATCAAACTGAAACACGGTTGCCGCAGGAAATTCTCTTTTGAGATGCTCTACATCTTTTTGTTCTAATGTCGAAAGGTAGCAGTATTGCTGGAACTCTTTCGGCAGAAAGATTTCGAGATTTCCTGTTCCTGCCGCCATATCCCAGAGTCGGTACTTGTCCGATTGTTGCCGATGTTTTCCGAGCATCTTTTTAAGATATTCGCAGGCTTTTTTCGCAAAGGGTAGCGGAGTAGGAAACACTCCGCCGCGGCGTGTTGCTTCGTCCATAGGTAGTCAGAACGGTAGTTGTTCGAGACGCGTCAACGTAGGCGTTCTCGCCGGTAAATATAACACAAATAAAAGGAAAAAGTTTTTAGCCCAGATTACACGGATAAAAAATGGATGGAGAAAAAATCGACACGAAGTAAATATATCAAAAAAAACGGTCATGTGGACAAATTGTCCATAAAAATCCGTGTTATGCTCGCTGGAAAACTTACAACATGTCGACCGGATCGACATCGACGATCCACTGTATCTCCGGCGGCGTTTTCAACGCAAGAGAAACCGACCGGACGACCTCCCGTAAGCGATCACCCAACGTTGAACGCAAAATAATGTGAAATCGATAAAACTTCTTCACCCGCGTAACCGGTGCAGGAGCAGGTCCCATAATTTTGAACAATCCGTTAGCCGCCCCGCCCGCGGGACGCTCCGCGATGCGGTTCGCAAGCGAACCGGCTAACATTTCGGCAAACTTTTTCGTGTTCTCTTCATGCTCTCCACGCACTACAATCCGAATCATCTGACTGTACGGCGGATAACCCAGCGATTGCCGCATCGGTAACTCCTGCTGTACAAATCGATTGTAGTCATGCTGCGCCGCCGCCAAAATCGCCGGATGATCAGGTTGAAACGTCTGAATAATCACCCGACCGCCACGACTGCCGCGACCGGTGCGACCCGCCACCTGCGTTATCAAATGAAACGTCCGCTCCGCCGCACGAAAATCGGGAAAATGCAACGCTGTATCCGCATTGACCACCCCCACCAACAAGACATTCGGAAAATCGAGCCCCTTCGCAATCATCTGCGTGCCCAAAAGGATTTGCGTACTGCCGCTGCGGAACTGCGACAACGCCTGTTCGTGCGCCCCCGGACGCTGCATCGCATCGGTGTCCATCCGCACCACCGATGCGTTGGTGAATCGAGACTTGACCTCGACTTCCAACTTTTGCGTGCCGAAACCGATGTGGCGGATGCCAGCGAATCGGCACTTCGGACAGACTCGCGGTACCGGAATCTGATAATCGCAGTAATGACATAGGGCGATTTCCAGTGTTTTGTGGTGGGTGAGGGAAAAATCGCAATCCGTACATTTCACAGGTTCGCCACAGGCGGGACAGTGTATCTGCGTCGAATAGCCTCGGCGATTGAGCAACAGAATGACCTGTCCCTTCGCTAAAAGTGTTTCGTGAATCGCTTGATGAAGTTGCCGATGGATCGCACCGCCGGTCGTTCTCATACGGACTTCTTCACGCAGGTCAACGATTTGAACCTCCGGCAATTTCAAGTTCATCACACGACGCGGCATTGTTAGCCGCGTCGCTTGCGACGCGTCATACGCCGCACAGGGTGCGGCGGCTAACGTCCACGTCTCCAGCGACGGCGTTGCCGAACCGAGAATCAATGGTATCTTTTCGATCTCCGCCCGCCGGCGTGCGACATCACGAGCATGATAGCGAGGCACACGATCCTGCTTGAAGGAGTTTTCGTGTTCTTCGTCAATCACGATGAGTCCCAGCCTCGGCAGTGGAGCAAAGAGCGCACTTCTGGCACCGACGACGACTTGCACTTCGCCGGATACAATGTTCAACCATTGCCGATGCCGCTCCGCATCGCTCATGTGCGAATGGAGTACCGCAACGCTAGCAAAGCGTTCTTTGAAGCGACCGACCGTCTGCGGTGTGAGACTGATTTCCGGCACGAGAACGATTGCCTGTTTTTTGCGTTTGACGACCGATTGGATTGCTTGAATATAGACTTCGGTTTTTCCGCTGCCGGTTACGCCGTGTAGCAAAAATGTTTCGTGTCGGCGCTGTTCGATGACGTTGACAATTTCGGTCAAGACACGGCGTTGGTCGGCGTTGAGTTCATAGTTAGCCACATGAGCCGAGGGTGTTAGCCCCCGGGTCGGGGGACTTACGTCCCCCGCTCTTGCGCAAGTCTGTCGCCGGATAGTTTTCACACCGATGTAACCGAGCCGTTTGAGCGTGTTAATTGGTGCGGCGGAACACTTGGCGGTACGTTGGAGTTCCTGCATCGTCAGCGGTTCCGGCGACTGCCGAAGCGTTTCTAATATGTAAAGTTGTTTTTGCGTGAAGTTTACAGAGCCGCAATCGTAAGATTGCGAAACAAACAACACCGTCGTCAATCGTGTTCCTGCTTGCGACCGCACTCCGGCGGGCAGGATTGCGTCGAGTACCTGTCCGAGGGGACAAAGATAATACTGTGCTATCCATCGGGCGAGTTCGAGCATTTTGTCGTCGAGCAACCGGCGTTCATCGAGCAGGGATTGTACTGGTTTAAGTTTGACATTCGTTTGAGCGATACCCCAGGGTTGAATGTCGATACAGTATCCGACTTGCTGTCGGTTCCCTTTTCCGAGCGGTACGAGGAGGCGCATGCCAGTTTCGATTTGCCCGGCGAGGTGATTGGGTACGAGATAATCGAGAGCGGCATCGTAGCCTAGCGGAAAGACGACTTTGGCGATTCTGCGGTTCTTAAGGTCGTCAATCTCCCACGGCGGCAGAGAGTCGTCGGCTGTGTCGCCGTTGTCGGAAAAGAGGCTGGGTTGGAGAGCGGAACTCATAAAAAACGTACATAAATAGGGCACCCGCCTGAATGGCGATGGATTACTATAATAGCCGCCCTGTGTATCCACTCCCAATCCGAAACGCCGTAAGGGACGCGGCAAATAGTATTTCAATAGCTTTTTTTCGTTAACGCATAGCACTAACATTAAAATCGATACGATTCTTTACAATAACCGTCGGGAAGCGGCGGCGAAGCTCGGTAAAATACTCCTGCTGAGACCGCTGCCCACGCTGTTCCCTGATACGCTCACGAATTTTTGCCTGCGCTTCCACAAACGGTTCAACCCTCGTCTCTTCACGCTCCAAGACTTTGACGATATGAAAACCTCTATCGCTCTTAATGACCGCAGGACTCAACTGCCCTATCGGCTGAGAAAAAACCGCCTGTTCCAACGCCGAAGAGGTTAAACTGCCTTTCGTTGTCCAATCCCAAACGCCGCCGTCGGAAGCGGTAAAACCATCGGAATCGACTCGGGCAATTTCCTCAAACGAAACTCCCCGAGTCGCTTGATTGCCCATCCAAACTATTTTACTCATCGCCTCTTGCTCCGTAGGGTGTTTAGAAAACAGCACGACCAATTCCTGCCAACGAGCCCGAGCCGGGGACGTGAACGCCGCTTGATTCTTTTCGTAAAACTCGAACATTTCGCTGGTGGTCGCATCACCCGTTACCCGTTGAATTGAGTTACCGATCCACTGCCGGGCAATCTGCTCGCGTATCCAAAGTCTCCGCTCTTTCTCTAAAGAACTGCCGAGGTTCTGCTCCAAATAGATTCGAAGAGCAGCAATGTTTTCGACGTTAAGCTCTTTCATCATCTCAGGAACCTCCATACGGTGAAATTCCTCTGCCATCTTTTCGTTGATGTGGTTTTTTTCAGCGACTCCCTGAACAGCGTCGTAATCGCTATACACTAGGGCGAAAAGAATTTGTTCATCTAAAAATTGGGGATAGTATTCAGCGGCAAACATGTTGATAAACTCTTCGATTTCTTTCGGACTAATCTTTGCTCTTTCTTCATCCGACATTTTTTTTATATTTTCGGCAATGGTTTGCATTGCAACACGCCGAAGCTTCGGCAGAATGTCACCCATTAAGATTACTTGCGTTCCTACTCTGGCGACCATTTCTGTTCCGTGCACCGGTACCTCTTCGATTTGCACGTTGGGCGGTTGATAGTGCTGAACTTGTTGAAAGGGAGTTTGCTGTTGGTAAAATTGCTGTTGAAGCGTTTGCTGTTGAGGTAGCGGCGGCATTACCGGTGCTACATAGCTAGTTTGCATAAAATCGGAATTGTTATTCGCAACAGGCAGCCCATCTCCCGCCGGAGCGACGGTATAGATAGACTGTTGCGGCACTGGTGCCAGTGCTTGAACGGGTTGTGAAGGTCCCGACCAATCTGGCACAAATGAAGATTCTGCAACTGGAGGCAAATGATTTGGCTCAGTTTCGATCGGTGTTAATTGTATCGATTCCGGTTGAATCGGTACCGCTGTCGGTCCGTCCCAGGTGGGAGCATCCCAAGAGTTAGTGTATGCCGGTGTAAAGGGTTCCGTAAATGGCTGCGGAGTTGCCGGTACGGGGAAAGGCGGAATCGGCGGAGGTGCAAATTCGGATGTAACGTTTTTTGGTGCATCCATAACTGGCAGAACATCATCGTTTTTATTCTTTGCGGAGGGATACTGTGCCAAAAACTTGGAGAGTTGATCTTCGCCGGAAGCCGAATCGGTCGACGTATCGGAATTCTGCGGGTTTTCCAATCCGATGAGCACAGCGCCCTGTTGTACGAGCGAGGGATTGGTGATTGCCGCAACGGTTCCGATCGAAGCGACAAGCAGAGTGGTATAAAAAAAGTACTTCACGGTTAATCGCTTGGAAAAAGCGGTCTAATAAAATCGGGAAACGATTCCGAGGGAATGATAACGATTTTTACCCTGTAGGGCAAGAGCAAAATTCCAAGCGGCGTTCTCGTGTCGGAGATCGTCGCCGATTGTAAAAAGTGTTTGATAACACCATTGTACAAAAAACAACTAAATTTTTACACACCCCAAAAGTTCCTTGTGTCTTTTTAGTCTTGACGTTCTTTTTGTCAATCATTATTCTTCGTTGATTTTTCTTTTTCTTTCTTTTTAAGGAACATGAATCCCACAAAGCCATTCACGGACGCCCTCGATAAGTTTTGTTTTCCCAATAAACATTGCGTCCAATTCGGCATTCGC
>Ga0099364_10001609_pt1 | contig 36825 bp, 20 predicted proteins | sample TergutTh196P3_FD_73070 | JGI IMG/M metagenome (GOLD analysis project Ga0099364, IMG submission 73070) | Microcerotermes parvus P3 segment gut microbial communities from Pointe-Noire, Republic of the Congo - Th196 P3 | ecosystem: Host-associated > Arthropoda: Insects > Digestive system > Gut ... | reverse complement strand
CTGGGGGCGTCAGTTCCTCGGCAAGATGAAAAACCCGGACGTTGACTACATCGAAGGACTGCCCCCCGCCATATCGATTGACCAAAAAACGACAAGCAGGAACCCGCGCTCGACGGTCGGCACGGTCACGGAGATTTATGACTATCTGAGGCTCCTGTGGGCGCGGATCGGGGTGCCGCACTGTCCTGAATGCGGGCAGGAGATTAAACAGCAGTCCGTCGATCAAATCGTTGACAGCGTGTTGGCCCTGCCCGAAGCCACCAGAATACAGGTGATGGCGCCGGTAATACGTGCGCGCAAGGGGGAATACCAGAGAGTATTTGACGACGCGCGCAAAAGCGGGTACGTGCGCGTCCGTGCGGATGGGAGCCTATACGACCTGACCGAGGACATCAAGCTTGACAAAAACAAAAAACACGATATCGAAATAATTATCGACCGCCTTGTCATAAAGGAGGACATCGCCCGCCGTTTGACCGATTCCGTCGAGACGGCGCTCGCCCTGTCGGGGGGGTTGCTGATAATCGAGATCGTAAGCGAAAACCGGGAGCTGCTTTTCTCGCAAAATTACGCCTGCGAGGATTGCGGCGTTTCTATTGAGGAATTGACGCCGCGCCTGTTTTCTTTCAACAATCCATACGGCGCTTGCCCGTCCTGCACGGGGCTTGGCACGCAGCTCAAGGTCGATCCGGCGCTCATCATACGCGATCCGTCGATGTCGATCACCGACGGCGGCATCACCGCCTCGGGCTGGGGCAATGTGAGAAATGATGGCATATCGAAAATGTATTTTGAGGCGCTTGCAAAAAAATACGGATTCAAACTGACCACGCCGATAAAGGATCTGTCTGAAGAAATCCTGAAAATCATACTCTATGGCACCAAAGGGGACAAGCTGACTTTGCACTACGATCAACCGCGAGGAAAGGGAGTCCTGACCCAGCCGTTTGAGGGAATCGTGAACAATATTGAGCGGCGCTATAAGGAAACGCAGAGCGTATCGATGCGATGGGAGCTCGAAAACTATATGGCGGAGCAGGATTGCCCGGATTGCGGCGGAAGACGCCTGAAAAAAGAGGTATTGGCCGTAACTGTCGGCGGGATCAACATAGCCGACTTCACTGAAATGTCAATAATACGCGGGCTGGATTTCATTGAAAACCTTGCCATGTCGGAAAAAGAGGAAATGATCGCCCACCGCATAATTAAGGAAATACGCGAACGCCTGGGCTTTTTACGCAGCGTGGGGCTGGAATACCTGACGATGAGCCGGCGCGCGGGCAGCCTTTCGGGAGGGGAGAGCCAGCGGATCAGGCTTGCGACGCAAATCGGCTCCTCGCTGATGGGGGTGCTGTACATACTTGATGAACCGTCTATAGGTTTGCACCAGCGCGACAACATAAAACTCCTGAATATGCTCAAGCGCCTGCGCGATCTCGGAAACACGCTGCTTGTGGTTGAACATGACGAGGAAACGATCCGAGAGGCGGATTTCATAGTCGACGTCGGGCCGGGGGCCGGCTTGCGGGGCGGCGAAATAGTATGCGCGGGAACGGCCACCGAGATTATGGAATGCGAAGCATCCGTCACAGGGCAGTATCTGGGCAAAAAAAAGATAATACCGGTTCCTCGCGAACGCAGGCAAAGCTGCGGAAAATCGCTTACCGTCAGGGGGGCCGCCGAGAACAATCTAAAGGATTTGACCGTGTCCTTCCCGCTAGGGGTCATGACATGCGTCACGGGAGTGTCCGGCAGCGGGAAATCATCGCTCGTCAACGAGGTTGTCTATAAAGCTCTTGCGGCGGAGCTTAATCGCGCGAAAACAAGGCCGGGAAAATTCGATTCAATAGAAGGAATGGAATATCTTGACAAAATAATCAACATAGACCAATCGCCCATAGGACGCACCCCGCGATCGAACCCCGCCACGTATACGGGCGTTTTCGGCGACATCAGGAGCCTGTTTGCCTCCACGCAGGACGCGCGCGCCCGCGGTTACGGCCCCGGCCGCTTCTCTTTCAATGTCCGGGGCGGGCGGTGCGAATCATGTTCCGGGGACGGGCTTTTGAAGATAGAGATGCATTTTCTCCCGGACATCTATGTGCCCTGCGAAGTGTGCAAAGGGAAACGGTATAACCGCGAGACGCTTGAGGTGCGCTATAAGGGGAAAAACATCAATGAAGTGCTGGACATGACCGTTGACGAAGCCTTAGAGTTTTTTGAGAATTTGCCTAAGATAAAGCAGAAACTTATGACGCTCACGGACGTTGGCCTCGGGTATATAAAACTTGGACAGCCATCGACGACGCTGTCGGGCGGCGAAGCGCAGCGCGTTAAGCTTGCGACTGAACTCGCCAAGCGCGCTACCGGGAACACGTTCTACGTGCTAGACGAACCAACGACCGGCCTGCACGCGGCTGACGTCCACAAACTGATAGAGGTGCTCGACCGACTCACCGATGCCGGAAACACAGTGGTGGTGATTGAACACAACCTTGATGTCATAAAGACTGCCGACCATATAATAGACCTCGGGCCGGAGGGCGGCGACGCAGGCGGGGAAGTGCTGTTTGAAGGCAGCCCGGAAGCCGCCGCTTTGTGCGAAAGAAGCTACACAGGACAATATCTTAAAAAGGTGCTGTATGAAATCTAATAGATTTTGGATAGCTTTGTTTGCTGCGATTTTGATAATTTCCACTGTTGCCGCGTTTCTTCTGCGGCAAGGCCCTGCCAACCGAGTGAATGTCTATCAGGACGGGGAATTCATAAAGAGCGTTTATTTGTCCGAGGTTGAGGAACCGTACACATTTACGGTTGAACACGAAAACGGGACGAATCTGATTTCCGTCGAAAACGGCAGGATACGCATATCAGGAGCGGACTGTCCGGACGGAGCCTGCATCCGGCAAGGATGGGTCGGCGGCGGAAATACACCAATAGTCTGCCTCCCGCACAGGCTTGTGATTAAACCGGAAACCGCGACGGCTCCTGACATCGACGCAATAGCGCGATAGCGGGCGCGAAGCGCCCTAATTGAGAATTGAGAATTGAGAATTGAGAATTGAGAATTACGGTAAAAAAGCTGACATTGATGTCATTGCTGACGGCGGTGGCGCTCATAGTGTTCATTATCGAGGCCCAGATACCGCTGCCTGTGCCAATTCCGGGGGCAAAACTCGGCCTTGCGAACACGGTCACGCTATTTGCTCTGTTTTTGGGGAGAGGGGGACAGCCAAGACAGGGGGACGGTTCTCTTGTCTTCGCTTGCGAAGACAAGAGAACCGTCCCCCTGTCTTGGCGAACCGTCCCCGCCCCCCTAACCACCGCAAATGTTTTCATGATACTGATTTGCCGCATTATACTCGGAGCCGCATTCACAGGAAGGATTGCCGCATTTATCTACAGTATCGTCGGAGGAATGTTGAGCTTTGCAGTACAGGCTGCTATGAAAAGGATAGTTACAAACAAGCAGATATGGGTCTGCGGCGCTGTTGGCGCTGTATTTCACAACATCGGTCAGATACTAGCGGCAATGCTTATCACCTCAACCCCATCAATAGCCGCATACTTGCCGTTATTGATAATCGCAGGCATAATAACCGGCGTTATCACGGGCCTGACAGCACAACTCACAATCATGCGATTAACGATTAACGATTAACGATGAATTCAATTCTGCATTCTGCATTCTGCATTCTGCATTCCGGCCAGTCCGGACAAGGGGTTAACATGCATTTTGAAGCCGGAAATTATGATGTGGCCGTCATCGGCGCGGGGCATGCGGGAATCGAAGCCTCGCTGGCCGCCGCTCGTCTTGGAATGAAAACGATTTGCTTTTCGATCAACCTTGACGCGGTGGGGAACATGCCGTGCAACCCATCGATCGGAGGGACGGGCAAAGGGCATCTTGTGCGCGAGCTCGACGCGCTCGGCGGTGAAATGGCGCGCTGCGCCGACCGAGCTTGCATCCAGTTCCGCATGCTCAACCGGGGAAAAGGCCCCGCCGTTCATTCGCTTCGCGCGCAGGCAGACAGGCGCGAATACCAAAAAATAATGAAACATACTCTGGAGCAACAGGAGAATCTGACGCTCAGGCAGGCGGAAATCGTTGATATTGGCGTTGAAAACCGTGCCGTATCGTTTGTCAGGACTCATACGGGAGCCATTTTCCGATGCCGGGCCGCAATCGTTTGCACCGGAACCTACCTTTCGGGATGCACGATTGTCGGCGAGGCCGTCCAGGACGGCGGGCCAGACGGCATGTTCGCGGCTTTCGCGCTGACTGCCCGCCTGAAAGAGCTGGGCTTGAGCCTCCGCCGCTTCAAAACCGGCACGCCGCCGCGAATCAACGCGCGAAGCGTGGATTTCTCGAAAATGGAGCCGCAGCCGGGAGATGAACCTCCCGTGCCATTCTCGTTTGAAACCAAGGATAATCTTGTCAACCGGGCTATCTGCTGGCTAGCGTATTCCAACGAGGCGACGCACGGCATCGTGCGGGAAAACCTACACAGAAGCCCGATGTATTCTGGGGTGATAGAAGGGGTCGGGGCAAGATACTGCCCGTCTTTTGAGGACAAGGTCGTGCGCTTTGCCGACAAAAAGCGTCATCAGTTGTTCCTTGAACCAATGGGGCTTGACACCGAGGAAATGTACCTGCAAGGGTTTTCATCATCCATGCCGGAAGAAGTACAGCTCAAAATGCTCCGCTCCGTGCCTGGTTTGGAACGCGCGGAGATAATGCGGCCGGCGTATGCGATAGAATACGATTGCCTTGACCCTCTGGAACTTCATCCCACGCTGGAGACAAAAAAAATATCCGGCTTGTACGGCGCGGGGCAATTCAACGGTTCGTCCGGATACGAGGAGGCGGCGGTACAGGGCTTTGTGGCAGGAGTCAACGCCGCAATGAAATTGCAGGAAAAGGAAGCGCTGATTATCAGCCGTGGCGAGGGATATATAGGCACCCTTATCGACGATTTGGTGACAAAAGGCACAAACGAGCCTTACCGCATGATGACCTCGCGATCCGAATACAGACTGCTGCATCGGCAGGATAATGCCGATTTAAGACTGTCGCATATAGGGTTGCGAATAGGCCTTGTCTCCGAAGAGCGCCATCAACGCATACTCGAAAAGTACGAAGCGGTGGCCGGCGAAATCAAACGGCTTGAGACGACGTATTTGCCCCCCTCCGCTGGACTGAACAGCTTGCTAGTCTCGCGGGGAGACCCTGAAATTACGACGGGGGTGAGCATAGCGTCGCTGCTGCGCCGTCCGAAAATCGGTTACTGCGACATCGAAGAGGAAGACCGAGGCAGGCCGGAGCTGCCTGCGGATGTGCGGGAACAGGTCGAAATCTCAATAAAATATGAAGGATATATAAAGCGGCAGGAGCGGCAGCTTGAGGAACTCAGGAAAATGGAAAACCACCTCATCCCTCCGAACATTGACTACAGCTCCCTGCAAGGTCTGCGCATAGAAGCGAGGCAGAAACTGACTGCAGTCAAACCTCGGAACCTCGGTCAGGCGGCCAGAATATCCGGCGTTTCCCCTGCCGACGCCGCCGCCCTGATGATACACCTGAAGGGTGCTTCGCACCCAAATGCAGAATGCAGAATGCAGAATGCAGAAATGGGAGAGAATGTCTGTGCGAATCGGCAGTATTGAGATAAACTCGAAACTTGCGTTGGCGCCGATGGCGGGGGTGACCGATCTGGCGTTTCGGGCAATATGCCGGGAATTGGGGGCAGGGTTGACATATACCGAGATGGTCAGCGCGAAGGCTCTCTCATATCGTGACGCAAAGACCCGCAAACTGCTGCAGCTTGGGGAAGGCGAGAACCCGTCAGCGGCGCAGATATTCGGCAGCGACGCCGAATGCATGGCGGAAGCGGCGGCGCTTGCGCTGGAGATTTCCGGAGCAGACATAATAGACATCAACATGGGATGCCCCGTGGGGAAAGTCGTAAAAAGCGGCGACGGAAGCGCATTGATGCGCGATCCCGATAAAGCAATGCGGATAATCGAAGCCGTCAGGAAAAGCGTCGCATGCCCGGTGACGGTAAAGATTCGCAAGGGATGGGACAAGGGCAGCGTAAACGCGGTTGAATTTGCGAAAATGGCTGAAGAGGCGGGCGCGGACGCAATCGCCGTTCACGGCAGGACGCGTACGCAGATGTATGCGGGAAAAGCCGATTGGGACATAATCCGCGAAGTCAAAAATGCCGTCTCAGTCCCGGTCATGGCCAACGGCGACGTTTTCACGGCGCAGGATGCGGTAAGGATATTGAAATACACAGAAGCCGACATGGCTATGATCGGACGCGGAGCGCTCGGCAATCCCTGGCTGTTTCAACAGGCAAGGGCGCTGTTTGAAGGGGAGGACGCCCCGCCGCAGCCGCCGGTCGGAAAGCGTGCTGAGGCCGCGCTGCGCCAAATCGAAATGGCGGCGGAGCAAAAAGGGGAGCGCGTCGCTTGCCTTGAAGCGCGCAGGCACTTTGCGTGGTATTTGCGCGGCGTCCCGCATTCGGGATATTTCAAAACGCTGATATCCAAAGTCGAAACCCTGGAAGAACTGCGGAAGATAACCGAAGGAATAAAAAGAGAGTTGAGAGAGGAGAGTTGAGAGTTGAGAGTTGAGAGTTATTGTTTCGGTCTCCGTCATTAACAAGAGGAGCTGTAGGCGGCGCGGCACACTAAAGGTAGGGGGGCGATATGTTTGACTGCGGATGATGAACTGCAAATAATAAAGAAGGTTCTCGGCGGCGATAAGGACGCTTTTGAGGAACTCGTCCTTGCGAACCAAAAAAATGTCTATAACCTTGCCTTAAAGCTCACGCGCAACGAAGAGGATGCGCTGGACATATCGCAGGAAGCGTTTTTCAAAGCATTTGTGCAACTTGAAAGCTATCGCGGCGAAAGCCGTTTTTCCGTGTGGATGTACAAGCTGACCTATAACATGTGCATAGATTTTCTGCGAAAAAAAACCAAGACGAAGACCATGTCGCTCTCATGTCAAGACGACGACGGCAATGAGGGAGAGATTGAGTTGCCGGACATGCGGGAACTCCCCGAGGATGCAGTGCTGCGGCGTGAATCGCAGAAGATAATAGCCGCAAGCATAGAAGAGCTTGGAGAAAGCCAACGCGAAATACTCGTCATGCGGGAAATAACCGCAATGAGCTACAGCGACATGGCGGCAACCCTCAGAATCAGCGAGGGGACGGTAAAATCACGGCTTGCCCGCGCGCGAAAGAATCTTGCGGAAATCCTTATGGAAAAAGGAACTTTTCCTAATAGTTTTCGTCACAAAGAACGAGAGGAGGTGGAGGAACGTGGATAAATGCAATGAATACATGGAGTTAATCAGCGCCTACGCGGATGGCGAATTGACGGAATCCGACAAGAGGAAGACGGAAGAACATCTGCAAGCATGTCCGGATTGTTCCTCCATCCTTGAAGCGTACCGCTCCATTTCGTTGGCTGTCGATGAAGCCTGCGTGCCGGCGCCGAAGCCTCTTTGCGCCGGTGTCATGGAAAGGATCAAAAGCGACAACGCCGTGCAAATCGCAGAAAAAATGAAAAAATATAAGACGGTCAACATGATAATGACGAGATATCTCCCGATGGCGGCATGCCTGGTGTTTTTGCTCCTGACCGTGCCGCGCATTATTGGAATCGGCAGATATGAAATCGCGCCAGGATCAGGAGGAGCTTCATTAGCACCTTCCGCGCTTGACATGGCCGCGGGAGCGCAGGAAGTGCGGGAGTTCAGTATGGCCGCCAACTCCGATGAAAACTCAAAAAATGAAGAATCAGGCAGCTATGACGACGATACGATTCGCCCTGTTACCGGGACGGTTCCAGATGCGCCCGCGCCGGTTGACACCCCTGCGCCTCAAGCGCCTGCCGCCATGCCTCAGGAAGCCTTCCCGCCAAGCGATATCGCCATGAACGACGCTGACATAGGCGGCGATGGCGGAAATGAAGCCACGGGCCGGGAACAAAGCGCAATAGCGGCCGAAGCGCCGCAAGAGCAGCATGAGCCGCAAGAGGAAGAAAGCTTGCCTCCGCCGCACGGGATGAGCGTAAATGCCGAGTGGGCGGAAATGGATACGAATGACTCGCTTCACGATGTCTATGCCATAATCATGATAACGGGCGAACTGCCTTTGCCGCTTGGAGAGCGTGTGGCGTTCGGAGCCTCGGATAACTTTGCGTTGGTTTTAGAAATAACGCGGGACGAAGCCGAAGCGCTGATTGGAGAAATAGAGGGGCGGGAAGGGGTCGAGTTCAGGATAATAAACGAAAACGGCGCGTACGCAATAGTTGAGTACACACCGTAGATATAATGGCGTGCTGTGTCTGCTCAGAACCGGCGAGGAGGACGTTTATTTTGCTTCCGATAGCGGAGCATGGATGCGGAGCGGCGATCAGTATTGACAGGACGTCACTTCTGAGCGCATCGGAAGCAAAAAAACGTCCTTCGAGCGCAAGGTTCTGAGCACGGCGTCCTATTTCACCAAATTTGATATGTCTTTTCTTATGGGATGGTCCGCGCTTTTGAGAAACTCAAACAGGACTGATTCATATGTCGTTAGGACGGCGCCCGCCTGCCGCATTCTGCGCTCTGCGTAGATGCGGTCATTTTCGCTGCGCGAACCCGCGCAATCGGCAACAAGATAAGCCGCGTATCCGTTATCAAGCAAGTGCAAGACCGTTTGCTGCACGCATATGTGAGTCTCTATGCCCGTTACTATTATGTTCTTTTTTCCGGATTCCTCCAGTTTTTTTACGAAATCCTCATTATCATAGCAACTGAACGTGATTTTTTCTATTGGTTCAAAATCGCCAAGCGCGTCCTTCAAAGCCGGCAAGATGTCGCCAAGCCCTTTTTTGTACTGCTGCATCGTCAGAATAGGCACGCCCAAGAGACGGCATCCTTTTATGAACGTCTCAACTCGGTTTGTCAGTTCCTCGTGGTTATGTATGGAGGGCATAAGCCTGACCTGAAAGTCGACCACCAGAAGCAAAGCGTTATCAATCGATAGCATATTGAAATGTTTCCTTTCCGATTATTTGAGTAAATACTATCATCATGACATATTTTTTGCAACGAGGAAATGGGCAGCTTTCTTTTGACTTTTGCCAATGCGTCGATTATAATTGGAGACAATAAGAAACGGGGATGGAAACTAATGCATAATAATATACTTGGCGCAATAGGCAATACGCCGCTCGTCAGAATCAACAAACTGAACCCGAACCCCGCAGCGATGATATACGCGAAGCTTGAAGGGTTCAACCCAACCGGCAGCATTAAAGATCGGATCGCGCTGAAAATGATAGAACAGGCCGAGCAGGAAGGCGCGCTCACAAAGGACAAAATCATTATCGAACCCACGTCGGGCAACACGGGAATCGGCCTGGCAATGATCGGCACGATCAAAGGCTATCGCGTCCAAATAGTCATGAGTTCCGCCGTCAGCGTGGAAAGGCAGAAGATGATCAAGGCGTTTGGTGGGGAAATAATCCTCACCGACGCGGAGCTTGGGACCGACGGAGCGATCATGAAATCGCGCGAACTGGTAAAAGCCGATCCTGGAGCCTATTTCAACCCCAACCAGTTTTCAAACGAATACAACAAACTCGCGCACTACAGCACCACGGCGCAGGAAATATGGGATCAAACCAACGGGAAAGTCACGCACTTTGTATCATCGCTCGGAACGTCGGGCACGCTGATGGGCGTGGGGATGAAGCTGAAAGAGCTTGATCCCGCAATCAAGACAATAGAGGCGCATCCGGTGAAGGGGCACTACATACAGGGCTTGAAGAACATGGACGAAGCCATTGTCCCGGAGCTTTACGACACCGCGCAGATCGACGAGAGCGTTATGATCGAAACGGAAGAAGCGTATGCGATGGCGCGGCGGATCGTTGTCGAGGAAGGCATATTTGTCGGCATGAGCTCCGGCGCCGCAATGCTTGCCGCGATAAAAACCGCCGAAAAGATTGACAGCGGCTTAATCGTCGTGATTTTCCCCGACCGCGGCGAAAAATATCTGAGCACGGATCTGTTTCATGTTTAGATACCCAATACTTTATATGAGGACATAGGTCATGAGCTTCACCCACCTCCATGTCCACAGCGAATACAGCTTGCTTGACGGGGCGTGCAGGATACGCGACCTTGTCTCGCGAGTAAAGGAACTCGGGCAAACATGCGTTGCGATTACCGATCATGGCGTGATGTACGGTGCCGTAAATTTTTATAAACAGGCAAAAAACGCCGGGATAAAAGCAATAATAGGCTGCGAGGTCTATGTTGCGGCCAGATCAAGGTTCGACAAGGATTATGAACTTGACTCCGACCGCCATCACCTGATACTTCTGTGCGAAAATGAGGCGGGCTATAAAAATCTATGCCGCATTGTCAGCGCGTCGTTTACCGAAGGCTTTTACGTCAAACCGCGCGTTGACATGGAACTTCTGCGAAATCACAGCGATGGGCTGATTGCCATGTCCGCGTGCGTCTCCGGCGAGATACCTAAGTTGATTTTGGAAGGCAGGTTCGTCGACGCAGAGAGGAAGGCCCTTGAATATCTCGGGGTTTTCGGTGAGGACAGGTTCTACCTTGAACTGCAAAATCACGGCCTAAGCGGACAGCCGGAGATAAATGACGGACTCATCAGGATTCATCGGGAGACGGGAATTCCTCTGGTGGCGACGAATGACGCTCACTATATAAATCGCGAAAGCGCGGAATATCAGGATGTGCTGATGTGCATCCAGACGGGAAAAACGGTCGACGACAGCGATAGGATGCGCTTTGAATCGCAGGAACTGTATCTGAAGTCGGAACAGGATATGCGCTCGTTGTTTCCTGAAACCCCGGAAGCGTGTGACAATACCGTGAAAATCGCGGAGATGTGCAGTTTTGATTTTGAGCTTGGAGGGCGTCATCTTCCGGAATTCAGGCTACCCTCCGGCGTATCGAGTCCATACGAATACCTGCGCCGCTTGAGCCTCGAAGGAATGGAGCAAAAGTTCGGCGCGGCGGACGACGAAATGAAAAACCGCGTGCTCACGCAGCTTGACTATGAGCTTGACATGATAACACAAATGGGCTTTGCGGATTATTTTCTGATAGTCTCCGATTACGTCAGATATGCGAAATCGGTCGGGATACCGGTCGGACCCGGGCGCGGGAGCGGCGCCGCCTCAGTCGCGGCGTATTGCCTCGATATCACGACTGTTGACCCAATTAAATACAACCTCTATTTTGAGCGTTTCCTGAACCCGGAACGTATTTCCATGCCGGATTTCGATATTGACTTCTGCGAAAGGCGACGGGGCGAGGTCATCGAATATGTCAAGGAAAAGTATGGCGAAGACCACGTCGCGCAGATAATAACGTTCAACACGCTCAAGGCAAAAAACGCCGTGCGCAGCGTTTCAAAAGCGCTTGCGCTGACATTTCAGGAAGAAAACGAGCTAGCCAAAGAGATACCGAACGTCCCCAACATAAGGCTTGCGGACGCGCTGAGGAGTTCCGGCAGCCTGAGAACGATGTATGACAACGATACGCGGATCAAGCGAGTTATCGACACTGCGATGGCTCTGGAAGACATGCCGAAAGACGCCGGCACGCACGCCGCGGGAATTGTGATAACCAGACAGCCTGTGCAGGAATATGTCCCGTTGGCGCTGTCAAAAAAAACGGACGGAATATCGACGCAGTACAACATGAACGAAGTCGAGGAGCTTGGGCTGCTCAAAATGGACTTTCTCGGCCTCCGCAACCTGACGGTCATCGACGACGCGGAGAGGGAAATACGAAGAACTGATCCAAAATTTTCAATGGACGATATACCCGAAGATGACGCGCAGACTTATGAAATGCTCGCGCAGGGAAAGACCGTCGGGGTATTTCAGATGGAGTCTGAAGGCATGACGTCGGTCTGCGTGGGAATAGCGTCGAAAAGCATTGACGACATAGCGGCCGCCATAGCGTTGTACCGCCCCGGGCCGATGGATGCGATACCCGTTTTCATTGAAAACAGCCGAGCCCCATCCAAAATAAAATACCTCGACCCCGCGCTGGAGCCTATTTTGAATGTGACGTACGGCTGTATCGTATATCAGGAGCATGTCATCGAGATTCTACGCAAGCTAGGCGGGTTTTCGCTCGGGCAGGCTGATTTGATACGCCGCGCCATGAGCAAGAAAAAGCAGGCTGAAATTGAAAAAGAACGACGGACATTCATCGACGGGGACGCGGAACGCGGCATCCCTGGCGCCGTTGCAAACGGCATACCCAGAAACGCGGCAGGGCAAATCTATGACAGCGTCACCCCTTTCGCGGGGTACGGATTCAACAAAGCCCATGCCGTCGCATATGCTGTGATCGCATACAGGACCGCGTATTTGAAAAGGCACTACCCGCGCGAATACATGGCGGCGCTTTTGTCGTCGGTATTGGGGCAGCCGGAAAAAGTCGCCGAATATGCGGCGGAATGCCGTGAAATGGGCATACAGCTTTTGCCGCCGGACGTGAACGAGTCGAATGCGATGTTCTCCGTATCGGGGGACAATCTGAGATACGGGCTTGTGGCCGTGAAGAACATAGGGCTGGGCTTTATCAACGAAATGACGGCGGAACGCGAGAAAAACGGGCCGTTCACGGATTTTGAGGAGTTTTGCCGCCGTATGTTTGAGGGAGACCTGAATAGCCGCGCGCTCGAAAGCCTCATAAAATGCGGCTGTTTTGACGGCTTAGGCGCAAACAGGCGGCAGCTTATGATGGTTTGCCGGACCGTGATAGACGGCATAGCCAATCATAAAAGACGGAACGTTGAGGGGCAAATAGACTTATTCGGGATATTTGAAGATACGGGAGGATCGCCTCACGCAAGAATGGAGCTTCCGGACGTGCCGGAGTACCCAAAGAACGAGCTAATGCGCATGGAGCACGAGGTAACGGGGCTGTACCTTTCGGGCCACCCAATGGATGAATACCGAAGCGCGGCAAAGAACGCGGGGGCCGTCGCCATTGGAGAAGTCCTCTCTGACTTCGCGCGGGAGGGGGGCAACCTGATTTTCGCCGACGACGGGAAAATAATGGTGGCCGGCCTCATTGAGGCAATCAGGACAAAAACTACCCGCAACAGTACCCTAATGGCGTACATAACGCTCGGAGACGGATCGGGCAGCATTGAAATGCTGGCATTCCAACGGGTCATTGACGCATCCGGCGTTTATATGCACGCGAATGCGCCCGTGGTGGCGACAGGCAGGCTGTCGGCCCGCGATGAAAAAGAACCCCAGATAGTCGTAGATAGCCTCCGCCCAATCTCGGACCTCCAAATCGTCCCGCAAACGGGCGAAAAAAAGCTGTATGTAAAGCTGAAAAGCGAACAGAGCCCTGAATATGAGAGACTGAAACTCATTCATATCATGTTCCCCGGCCATGAGCAATTAATAATGCATTTTGAAGACAATAAAAAGAACCTCGGGACTAAATGCATCATCCACGAAGCGTTCGTAAATGAGCTGCGCGAAATGCTAGGCGAAAAAAACGTAGTTGTTAAATGAAAATGCAGAAATGAGAAATGAGGGCAATCAACATGAAACTGATGTTTTACGGGGCTGCAAGAGAAGTGACGGGAAGCTGTCATGGCGTGGAGGTAAACGGGAAGAAAATGCTGGTTGACTGCGGTTTGCATCAAGGGAGCGACAACGGCTTCGGGCAGACCTTCGCCTTTCATCCCGGCGACATCAGCAGCGTAGTGATCACGCACGCTCATATCGACCATTCGGGCAGGCTTCCGCTGCTTGTCAAGCAGGGCTTCGGCGGCAGCATCTATGCCACCGAGCCGACTTGCGAATTGTTGGGCATCATGCTGCGTGACAGCGCCCACATACAGGAAAATGAAGCTGGTTGGCGCAACCGGAAGCAGCAACGCGCAGGCGACGGCGCCGCGCAGCCGCTTTATACCATGAGAGATGCGGAGCGCGTATTGCCAATGCTGGTTCCGTGCGGGTATAATGAAATCGTCGATATCGGCGGTGGGGCAAGCATACGTTTCATAGACGCGGGGCATTTGCTTGGATCGGCATATGTTGAAATGTTCCTGACAGAAGAGGGGACGACAAAGAAAGTAGTGTTCTCGGGGGATATAGGCGCCCCCGGGCATCCGATAATCCGTGATCCGGAGTATATCGATCAGGCTGATTTTGTCGTCATGGAATCAACGTATGGCAACCGTGTCCGCGAACCTGCGGCCGATCATATTCATGAAATGGCGGAAGTCTTTGACTCAACGCTGGCAAAAGGCGGAAATGTGATTTGCCCCGCATTTGCCGTGGGCCGCGCTCAAGGGCTCCTGTACAATATCCGTGAGATAAAGGAACGCGGCCTTGTGAAAAGCCGCCCGGATTTCCCCGTCTATCTCGACAGCCCGCTGGCGTCGGCGGCGACGGAGATATATTCGAAGGAACACGCGGGCTACCTTGACGACGAGGCAGCCGCAATGATACGGGCAGGCGTGCGCCCGCTGTGGTTTGAGGGGCTCCGCATTGTCGAATCAACCGACGAATCAAAGAAGCTCAACGATAACAAGACGCCAAAAGTCATTATCTCGTCGAGCGGCATGTGCGACGCGGGACGTATAAGGCATCATCTGAAGCATAACCTATGGCGGGATGAATGCACGGTCGTTTTTACCGGATTTCAAGCGCAAGGGACGCTCGGGCGCATTCTTGTCGACGGCACGGTTTCCGCGGTCAAGCTGTTTGGGGATGAGATTGCGATTAAATGCCGAATCGTCAATTTCAAGACAATGAGTTCACATGCCGACAAGGACGGGCTCTTGAAATGGCTGGGGGCGATGAAGCCGATGCCGGAGCGCGTGTTTGTAATACACGGCGAGCATGAGACATGCCTGGCATTTACATTGATGCTCACGGAGGAGGGCTATAAAGCAACGGCGCCAAAATATTCGGGCATATACGACCTGCTGACCGGCAAGATGGTATATGAAGGCCGCGACCTTGCCGTGCGCGCCGCCCCTGGTGAATTTGACAGGCGCGAGTCATCCGTTTATCAGCGGCTCATGCTTGCCGGCACGAGGCTGATCGAGGTTATAACGCGCAACCGGGGCGGAGCGAATAAGGATTTGGCAAAATTCGCAGACCAAATAGATGCCCTGTCAAATAAATGGGACAGATAGCGCGCAATGCGCGCAATTGAGAATTGAGAGTTGAGAGTTGAGAATTTGGGACGTTGGGTTTTGGCGGAAAAAATTTCTTGAAAACATTTGTATTAATATGTACAATGAATAGGTGGGGCGCATGACATAAGTGTTGGATTATTTGTACACTATGCAATATATTGACAAAGCGCTGGCCGTTTATAAAAATAACAATCAGAAAAAGTGATGACGATGGGCAAAATAATAGCTGTAGCCTCTGGGAAAGGCGGGACGGGCAAGACGACGACTGTCGCTGCCGTTTCGTCTTGCCTTGCCGCGCTTGGATATAAGACGCTTGCCGTGGATTATGACGCAGGCATGAAAAATCTTGATTTAGCGCTCGGCATGGCGGATTTTTCTGTCACAGACTATTTGGATGTCGTCAATGGACGGTTGAGCCTCATGGAGGCATGTCACGAGCATCCCCAGATTCCAAACCTATTTTTTCTTGCGGCGCCCACGGTATACAATCCTGGGGAAACCGATGCCGCGGCTGTAAGGGTAATGCATGAAGAAATCAGGGAAACGTTTGATTTCTGCCTTATTGACGCGCCATCGGGAACGGGCGAAGGGTTCAGTCTCGCAAATTCTGGCGCCGACATGTCGGTCATTGTCACCAATGGAGAGTTGCCGGCGATAAGGGATGCTCAACGTGCGACGGCAACTGTCCGTGAAATGGGCCATAATGGGATATGGCTTCTGGTGAACCGCGTTCAGCCCGGAAAATTCAAAAAGCTGAAAACCACCATAGACGATGTGATCGACGCGGTCGGCGCGCAGCTTATCGGCGCCGTCCGTGAAGATGATTCTGTTTTTCTGTCCCTGCATGAGAACACGCCGCTCATCTTATACAAAAGAAGGCGCGCGGCATATGATTTCCTCGACGTCGCCCTCCGCGTCAAGGGCGAGGCCATTCCGCTCAACCGCAGATTCAGATGAACCGTGATATATGATTTTATTAAGAGGTGCTTGCATTGAATATAGCTTTATTGGCGCATGACAGAAGAAAGGAACTGATGGTACAGTTTTGCATGGCGTACTGCGGCATTCTCGCGGGCCATTCCATCTGCGCCACGAACACCACAGGCAAGTTGGTAAGCGAGGCTACCGGGCTTCCGATAACGCTCTATATGTCGTGCAATCATGGCGGCAGTAAGCAGATAGGTTCGCGCATCGCCTATAACGAGCTTGATATGGTGCTGTATTTCTGCGATCCCTTGCTAGTTGAGGAATACCACGGGAGCGTTATGGAGATTGCGCGCCTGTGCGACCAACACAATGTCCCGTTCGCTTCAAATGCCGCCACGGCGGAGGTGCTCATACACGGATTGAAGCGCGGCGATCTTGACTGGCGAGATATAGTAAACCCGAAAAATTAGGAGCAATAATAATGGAAAGAGTAAAGCCGCGTACGCTGTCGGGGTTCATGGAGCTGCTGCCGGCAGCGCAGGTGCATTTTAACGCGATTGAACAGAGCTTGCGCGATTCGTTTTCGCTTTATGGATTCACGCCGCTCGACACGCCTCTTATGGAAGCTGCGGAGATTTTGCTTGCAAAGGGCGCCGGCGAAACGGAGAAGCAGATTTACAGCTTGCGAAAGGGCGATACCGATCTTGCGCTCCGTTATGAGCTGACAGCGTCGCTTGCGAAATATGTCGCGCTGAACTATGACCGGCTGGCATTCCCGTTCCGCCGGTTTGAGATCGGCAAGGTTTATCGGGGGGAGCGCGCGCAGCGCGGGAGATTCAGGGAATTCTATCAAGCCGACATAGATATTATCGGTGACGGCAGGCTGGACATACTGAACGAAGCCGAGATACCGAGCGTGATTTATAAATGCTTCACGTCGCTAGGGCTCGAGCAGTTTACTATACGCATCAACAATAGGAAGGCATTAAGCGGATTTTTTGAAATCGTCGGCGTCGGGGCCTCGGCGACGGATGTTTTGCGTATGGTGGATAAGCTCCCGAAAATAGGCGCCGAGAAACTGTCCGTGATTCTCTCAGACGATCTTGGATTGTCGACGGCACAAGTAGACGAGATACTCGGATATGTCACGCATCAGGGAGATCCGTTCGACTTGCTGGATAAATACAAGGGGAGAAACGAGATGTTCGACCTCGGCGCAGGCGAGTTGGAGGCCGTAAAACGGCACCTGGCGGGCTTCGGCGTCCCGGACTCGAATATCAGGATCGATCTGACAATAGCCCGCGGCCTTGACTACTACACCGGAACGGTATATGAGACGTTTTTGTCTGATTGTCCGGAGGTAGGTTCCGTATGCTCAGGGGGAAGATATGACAATCTGGCCGAATGCTTCATAGACAGGAAATTGCCCGGGGTCGGCATATCTATCGGACTGACGCGCCTGTTCTACATACTTCAGGAGCAGGGCTTGTTGAATGATTCCATGCTCACATCGCCGGCCGACGTGCTTATTGTCCCTCTGACGGACGACTTATCGCACGCGGTCGCGCTTGCGACCTCGATGCGCGGGTCTGGGTTGCGCGCGCAAGTCTATGGCGAGGACAGGAAGCTGAGGGCTAAACTTGCCTATGCCGACAAGCTGGGGGCGCCGTTTGTTGTTTTTCTGGGAGAGGATGAAATAAGCAAAGGCTTGATAAAAGTGAGGGACATGAAAGACGGCAGCCAGATTTCCGGGACAGCCGGCGCGCTGACAGCAAGAATAGTTGAAAAGGCTGAAGCCCTGCGAACCGGAACGCCTGTCGCGTCGAAGCGATAACATTTAATGCAGAATTTTTGAAGTTTGAAGTTTACAGTTTATTTATACTTAATTCATATTAAATCTGCATTATTGGGTTATCATGCGAATGAAAACGGAGTGAGCGGACAGCCGCATTACAACCCCCATTCGGGGCTTCAAGCTCCGGAACACTCCCTCCCCCAAATGCGGCGCGTTGACCCGTTTATAGGTACCCGACCATCTTCCTCTCTTTTCACGCCCCCCCGGTTTCCATCGGGGGGGCGTGACGTGCGGTGTGCCCGGCATGGGCCGAACCCCGCCGCCCTAACGCCCGGCTTTCAGCTCTATGATCCTGTCCCTAAGCGCGGCGGCGTATTCAAATTCAAGCAGCTTCGCGGCGGCGGACATTTCTTTCTCCAACTTTCTTATCTCTTCGCCAAGTTCCCGTTCCGTGAGTTTGACGCTGCTTCCGGGCTTTTGCGCGCCCGTTTCCCGGCTGGAAATTTCAAGCAGGTTGCGAACGCTCTTAATAACCGTTTTCGGCACGATGCCGTTTGCTTCGTTAAATGCTTTCTGCTTTTCGCGCCGGTTCATGGTCTCCCCGATGGCCGCATCCATCGAGGGGGTTACCCGATCGGCATACATGATGACAAGCCCGGAAACGTTTCTTGCGGCGCGGCCTATTGTCTGAATGAGCGATGTCGCGCTGCGCAGGAAGCCTTCTTTGTCGGCATCAAGTATGGCGACCAGCGAGACCTCCGGCAAGTCAAGCCCTTCGCGCAGAAGGTTGATGCCGACCAGGGCATCGAACTCGCCGAGGCGCAAATCCCGGATTATCTCCATTCTCTCCAGTGTTGAGATATCGTGGTGCATATATCTGACGCGAATTCCGGCACCGGTGAGGTATGCCGTGAGGTCCTCCGCCATTTTTTTCGTAAGCGTCGTAACTAGAACTCGCTCGTCCTTTTCGGAACGGGCGTTTATTTCCGTGATAAGATCGTCTATCTGCCCATCCACAGGCCTGACGGACACTTGCGGATCGAGCAGCCCTGTCGGGCGGATGACTTGTTCGACGACCTGATTTGATCGGGAGCGTTCATATTCAGAGGGCGTTGCGGAGACGTAAATGACCTGATGCAAGCGATCGTTGAATTCCTTGAAGTTTAGCGGCCTGTTGTCAAACGCGGAAGGCAACCGGAAACCGTATTCGACTAGGCTTTCCTTTCGCGCCCTGTCGCCCGCGTACATCGCACGAACTTGCGGGAGCGTGACATGGCTTTCGTCGACAAACAAAATAAAATCTTTCGGGAAATAGTCAAGCAGCGTCATCGGCGCGCTGCCGGCGGAGCGGCCGGTAATTATGCGGGAATAGTTCTCGATGCCGTTGCAGTATCCGAGCTCAGAGAGCATTTCGACGTCATACATAGTGCGTTGGTGCAGACGTTGAGCTTCGACGAGTTTGTTTTCATTTTCAAAGTAATCGACCCGCTCTTTCATTTCCGCTTTTATATCCGCGATAGCTTTTTTCGTTTTTTCTTCCGTCGTGACGTAGTGCGAGGCGGGGTAGATCGCCACATGGGACAGTGTCCTGACGGGTGCGCCGGTGACGACGTTGATTTCGCTTATTCGATCTATTTCGTCACCAAAAAACTCGATGCGGATTGCATGGTCGCGGGCATAGACGGGATATATCTCGACAGTGTCCCCTCGGACGCGGAAAGCGTTGCGCTCAAAGGCGACGTCATTGCGTTCATATCGTATTGAAACCAGCTTGTTGAGCAGTTCATCGCGGCCCATCTGATAATCGGGCCTGAGAGAAATGACCATGCTGGAATAGTCAATTGGATCCCCGAGGCCGTAAATGCAACTGACGGAGGAAACGACGACGACGTCGCGCCGTTCAAACAGCGATGAGGTCGCAGAGTGACGCAGGCGTTCGATTTCATCATTTATTGAACTGTCTTTTTCGATGTAGGTGTCCGTGTGCGGGATGTACGCTTCCGGTTGGTAATAGTCATAATAGGAGACAAAGAATTCAACGGCGTTTTCGGGAAAAAATTCCTTGAACTCGCTGCACAGTTGGGCGGCTAACGCTTTGTTATGGGCAAGTATGAGCGTCGGGCGCTGGATGTGCTCTATTACCTTTGCCATCGTGTATGTTTTGCCCGAGCCTGTGACGCCGAGCAGCGTTTGTTCCTCGAAACCGAGTTCGATTCCGTTCACCAACGCTTTTATCGCTTCCGGCTGCCCGCCGGCCGGCTCAAATTCGCTAACTACTCTAAAATCAGGCATTCCTATACCTCAACAGTTATGAAATAATTATTTCCATTGTACACCCGCTGAAATGAAGAGTAAATAATTATATGTTGTAATGCGCGGTGACGGGATATATAATGGTAACTGTTCTGAACAAACACAAACAAAGGACTACTTACAGCATGCGTATAGGTATAGACATTGGGAGCACGACGGTCAAAACGGTCGTACTTTCTGAAACAGGCGAAATGCTGTTCCGCTCGTATGCCAGGCACTATTCAAAAGTGCGCGAAAAAGCTGCCGAGCAGCTCAGGAGCGCGGCAGGCATATTGCGAGGGGAAGACGCGGCGCCGTCTATTACAGGATCGGCTGGCCTCGGCGTCGCCAAATCATCCGGACTGCCTTTCGTCCAGGAAGTGTACGCTACCGCCGCTGTGGTGCGGGAGTACAATCCGGAAGCCGACGCGGTGATCGAGCTTGGCGGCGAAGATGCGAAGATCATATTCTTTGGGGCCGGGCTTGAAGAGCGCATGAACGGAACATGCGCGGGAGGGACCGGCGCTTTCATCGACCAGATGGCGACCCTTTTGAACGTCACGGTGCCTGAGCTGGACGATTTATCGCTCCGCCATGAAAAAATATACCCAATAGCGTCGCGATGCGGCGTTTTCGCAAAATCGGACATACAACCCATACTTAATCAGGGTGGAAGGCGCGAGGACATCGCCGCGTCGATATATCAGGCCGTCGTGGACCAGACTGTGGCAGGGCTTGCGCAGGGCCGCAAGTTGACGGGCAAACTCGTTTTTCTCGGCGGCCCTCTGACATTCTTGATGGGCCTGCGCGAAAGGTTTATCAAAACGCTTGAGCTTGACCGCGATGACGCGATATTCCCAAAAGACGCTGAGTGCTTCGCGGCCATTGGGGCCGCAATGTGCGCCGACATGAAAGATTCGCGTCCGTTTGACCAAATCTTGCGAATGCTCGAAGACGCGGCCGATGATGTCGGCGGTGAAAACACGCTTGAACCGCTGTTTTCTTCTCCCGACGAATATGAGGAGTTTTGCGCGAGGCATGCCGGAGCCGCTCCTGCGGAAGTTGACGCCGATTCTTATACAGGGGGCGCCTATTTAGGCATCGACGCAGGAAGCACAACGACGAAGCTGGTGCTCATCGAGCCCGGGGGCGGCATATTATACAGCTATTACAGCAGCAACAAAGGCAATCCGGTCTCCATAGTGCTTGAGCAGCTGAAAGCTATATATGACCGTTTTGGCAGCAGGGTAGCGATACTTGGATCCGCCGCAACCGGCTATGGGGAGGAACTTATCAAAAACGCTTTCAATCTCGGGGCCGGCATAGTGGAAACCATGGCGCATCTGCGCGCCGCAAGGCATTTTGATCCTGACGTCGACTTTATCATCGACATTGGCGGGCAGGACGTAAAATGCTTTAGAATACGGGGCGGCGCCATTGACAGCATAATGCTCAACGAAGCGTGTTCCTCGGGCTGCGGCAGCTTCATCGAAACTTTTGCAATCGCGCTTGGCTACAACATCGCCGACTTCGCAAAGCTCGGGCTTTTTGCAAAGGCGCCGTCCGACCTCGGCTCACGTTGCACGGTGTTCATGAATTCGAGCGTCAAGCAATCACAAAAAGACGGCGCGCCGATCGAGGCGATATCGGCAGGATTGTCCATATCTATCGTCAAGAATGCCGTTTACAAGGTCATACGCGCGGCAAACGCCGAAGAATTGGGGAAAAACCTCGTCGTCCAAGGAGGCACGTTCCTCAACGACGCCGTTTTGCGCGCGTTTGAACGCGAACTCGGGGCGGCGGTTACTCGCCCCGCGATATCGGAGCTTATGGGCGCTTACGGCGCTGCGCTTGCCGCAGTGGAGCTTGCCGCATCGGAACTTGCTGCAGCGGAGCTGCGGCAAGCTCCGATGCGGAATGCAGAATGCGGAATGCAGAATGCAGAATTGAGGGATTCGCTTGTAGGGGGCGGCATCCCCGATGTCCACGACGTCCCCGACATTCCGCCGGCGCCCGTTTCCGCATTGCTCAGCATGGAAGAACTTAACGTTTTCACGCACGATGTCAAACCCATGACGTGCGGCGGATGCACCAATAATTGCAGCATGACCGTGAACACGTTCAGCGGCGGCAGGCGGTATATTTCCGGTAACCGATGCTCGAAACCGCTCGGCGTCAGCGCGAGTTCGGAACCGAACCTGATCAAGTATAAATACGGAAAACTCCGAGCAATGCAGGGCATCGGCTCCGGCACAGGCGCCCGTGGGAAAATAGGCATACCCTTCGGCCTGAATATGTTTGAAAATCTTCCGTTCTGGTTTGAATTCCTGACGAGGCTTGATTTTGAAGTCGTGCTGTCGCGGGAATCTTCGAGGGAACTGTACTTGCTCGGACAGCAGTCGATACCGTCGGACACGGTTTGCTATCCCGCGAAGCTGATGCACGGGCAGATAGAGTCGCTTTTGGATATGGGTGTCGGGACGTTGTTTTTTCCGTGCATGCCGTATAATTTCGACGAGGGCATCAGCGACAACAACTACAACTGCCCCGTCGTCGCTTATTATCCGGAGCTTCTTGCGGCAAACATGCCGAGGCTCAAAACGGCGCGGTTTTTGACGCCGTATTTCGGTTTGCACAAAAAACGGGGTTTTTTAATCAAATCCGCCGAATACTTCAAAAGAGAATTCAATATTCCGGAAAAAGAAACAAAAGCCGCCGCAAACGCCGCGTATTCTGTATACGCCGATTTCGTTGGGGGCATCGAGGCGGAAGCTGACAAATATATTGACTATGCACGGAAGAACAACAAGAGGATTCTCGTCGTCGCCGGCAGGCCCTATCATGCGGATCCAGAGGTAAACCACGGAATCGACGAGCTGATAACCTCGTTGGGTTTGGTGCTTATCTCGGAAGACGCTATCGCGCGCAAGCTAGGCAAACAGCCTCGCCGCGTGCTAAACCAATGGACTTACCATGCCAGAATGTATAATGCCGCGCGGTATGTCCTGGACAACGCCGATATGCAGCTCGTCCAGCTCGTTTCGTTCGGCTGCGGAACCGACGCCATCACCTCGGATGAACTGCGCTCGATACTGGAGTCAGGCGGCAAGCTTTACACGCAGCTCAAAATCGACGATATCAACAATCTGGGATCGGTCAGGATTAGGTTGAGAAGCCTTGTCGCGGCGCTGGAACAGCAGCCTGACTGTAACTGATGCAGGGATGATTTTCACCCCATCGCGATTCGCGATTAAAGTTGCAAATATAACAGGTTATGTGATATAATATTTGCCGATCAATCATAATTACCAGTTGTTTTCATAGTTTTAACAGCATTCAATGTATATTGATTCAAGAGTGATTATCTGCTAACATATGAAGTAGTAAAATGTTGTTGAATATTTGGGAAAGAAGGTGGGAACATGGAGCATTTTCGCAAAAGAATCATAATGGTGGACGATGACAGGACAAATCTTACTGTCGCCAGAAATGCGCTGTCGGCAAGGTATGATGTGTTTACGGCTCCTTCAGGAGAAAAAATGTTCGCGCTTCTTGAAAAAGTGCTGCCTGATTTAATACTGTTGGATATAGAAATGCCTGACATGAGCGGTTACGACATTATTAAAATCCTGAAAAGCTCGGAAAAGACCGTAGACATACCCGTCATATTCCTGTCGGCAAAGGTCGATCCCGAAAACGAAATAAAAGGTTTGGATTTAGGGGCGGTTGACTACATTTTCAAGCCATACTCGCGGGAACTTCTTTTGAAGCGGGTCGAATTGCATCTTCTTCTGGAAGCGCAAAAACAGGAGTTGAAGCGTTACAGCGGCAGCCTGGAAGGAATGCTTATGGTAAAAACCCAGACTGTTTTCGAGCTTCAAAGCGCAATCTTGAAAACGGTGGCGGAGCTTGTGGAATGCCGCGACAATATCACTGGCGGGCACATTGAAAGGACGCAAAACTATTTAAAACTACTTGTGGGTTTTCTTCAGGATTCCGGTATCTACCAAAATGAGCTCTCCTTATGGGATATCGACCTTTTTGTGATGTCATCGCAGCTTCACGACGTTGGGAAAATTTCTATAAAAGACGAAATTCTTATGAAGCCCGGCAAGCTAACCGATGAAGAATATGAGGAAATGAAAAAACATGCCGCTTTTGGCAGGGAGATAATTGAAAAGATAGAATGCAGCACGACTGAAAGCGCGTTTTTGGAGCACGCCAAGCTACTTGCGGGATGCCACCACGAAAGATGGGACGGAAAAGGATATCCCCTCGGGACCAAATACGACGACACCCCGCTTCAAGGGCGTTTGATGGCAATCGTCGATGTATACGACGCGCTTACGAACGACCGCCCTTACAAAAAGGCGTTCACCCATGAGGAAGCGATTGAGATTATCTCGGACGGATTGGGCAAGCATTTCGATCCTTTGATCGATGAGGTCTTTTTGGAACACGAAAAAGAATTCGCGGAAGCGAAAATAACAGGCGGCGAATATGAGATAAAAGCAAAGCCGAATGCCCAGTTGAATGCTATTTTCAAATCCGTGTCGAATATAATTGACATACGCGGCGGCGCCGCTAACGGCCATGCCGAGAGGATGCGCCGGTATTTAAGGCTTTTCGTGGACCTTTTGCTGGCACACAGCGACTATAAAGATGAAATATCATCGTGGGATCTGGAAATATTCCTGATGTCGGCGCAGCTCCATGATGTGGGCAAAATCGCAATCCCCGACACCATTTTGAAAAAGGCGGGGAAACTTACGGAGGACGAATTCGCGGACGTCAAGCTTCACGCCGATTTCGGACTTAAAGTAGTTCAGCAGATCAAGGAAAATGTGGCCGATGAGAGCCTGTTGCGCCATGCCGAGGCTATGGCGGGGAGCCACCACGAAAAATGGGACGGAACAGGCTACCCGTTGGGGCTGAAAGGCAAGGAAATCCCGCTGCAGGGGAGGATAATGGCGATCTTGGACGTATTCGATGCGCTGACCAACCATCGCCCGCAAAGAAACATGCTCGACCACAAGGAAGCCGTGGACATAATAATAAGCCTCAGCGGGACGCAGTTCGACCCGGAGCTTGTTGAGGTTTTCGCCGTACATGAGAGAGAGTTTGAAAGAGTAGGCGTTCTTTAAAACGGGCAGCGTCAAATATTCCATCAAAACGTCGCGGCGGGTGTAAGAACAATGCATAATGCATTACGCATTACGCATTATGCATTATGCATTTATACGGGTTAGGGCGTGAATGTGAAAAAACAAAACGGGCGCATATGTGGCTTAAAACTATTCTTGACAATCATATTATTGTCCGCATACCCCGTCATTGCCTTGAGCGCCACGCCTGGAGCTCAGGCTGAAAGGCAACTTGTGATAGCGACGGCGGACAATGGGCCTATTTCAATCGAAAGGCTTTTGTTCAATGCGCTCAGGGATATCCGCTACAGCGTCGATTTTGTCAGCCCCATAGTCAGGGAAGGGTACGTTCAAGCCAATGATGGGATATGCGACGGCGTGATCGCGGGCTATCCCGACCTGCACGGCGCTTATACGAACCTGGTCCAAGTGCAGGTTCCCCTGGAAAATATCAATGTGCGCGTATTCGCCGCCGAAGGCAGCGAACTGAGGATCAACGGATGGGACGAGCTCGGCGGCTTGCGCGTGGGCATTCTTGAAAACCGCACTTACATCCTTGAAAGGCTTCCTGAAAACGCTACGATAACCGAAAAATTAACGAACAGGGCCGTGCTCAACGGAATCGTCGACGGGGAGTATGACGTCGCCGTTTTGACTGAAAGGGACCACGAAACGCTCGGGGAAGGGCTCAGGGTGCTCAACATCGGGCAGGTGGATCAGCTCACGGAGTACCTTTACGTCAACAAAAAACATGAAGCGCTCATCCCGCAGTTGGCCGATGCTTTGAGCAAAATGTTCAGCGACGGGAGTGCCGACCTGATACTCAACGATTTGCCCTTGCCGGACAGAAATCAAAAAAAGACCGTCGTACACATCGTATCATCCAGCATTGAGACAGGCAGGGAAGATCAATTCAACGCCGCGCTGAGGAGGCAGTTTGAAAACGATATGTCCGTCGAATGGATGACCGTGGACATGGACGCCAAGCGATTCAGCAGGGGCCAGCATAACATTGCCCATATCGCGGCCCTGCTCCGTGCCGACTGCGTGCCGAGAAATGTCGTAGCCGTCATAGTTTCGGGAGATACCGCGCTCGACTTCCTGAAAGACTACTATTACCTCTACTTCCGCAATGTCCCGGTTTTGTTTTACGGCGTCAGCGAACGTTACAGGGAAATCGTTGTAGACAATGAGGAACAGTTTACGGGCATAGTCTTGAATATCGAAGCATATCAGACGATGGAGGCCGCGCTCTCCATTTTTCCGGAAACAAGGAATGTTTTTGTCGTAAACGACTACACTGAAGAAGGGATTCAATACAGGGCCGCGATCGAGGCTGAACTCAAAGCGTTTGAGACGCGCTTGAATATTGAATACAACGATAACCTGAACGGGGAATTGCTTCTTGCGAGGATTGACAGTTTGCCGGAAGACAGCCTGGTTTTGATCGGTTCGTATTTTGTCGACTCCGACCATCAGTACTATTCGACGGGTGAAATGAAGCGTTTGATGGAAAGATACTGCTCCGTTCCGGTACTGACCGTCTATTCCACCGATTTAGCTTATAACGCCATAGGCGGAAAATGCCCGGACTATCGAAAATACGGCGAAGAAATAGGCGGCATGCTTCAAAAACTGTTCAACGGCGCCGCGGTTGAAGAAATCCCCGTCATACTCGATTCAACGGCGGACAACCGATGGGTTTTCGACAAAAACCTTATGGATGCGTTTGGCATTAAGCCTAATGCCTTGCCCCACGGCGCCGAAATATTAAACACAATACCTTCAATCAGGGAATCAAACAGGCAATTCTTTATAGCGTTGATGATCCTTGCGGTAGTCAGCGCTTTGCTGATTATCGGAAGCAGCGTGTTTTTAATTGCAAATCATAGGCACAATAAGCATAAAAACATGCTCCAAAAAGAGCTTGCCGTTGAAAAGGAAGCCGCGCAGTCGGCCTCCCGCGCCAAGAGCAGCTTCCTTGCGAACATGAGCCATGAAATGCGAACCCCGCTCACTACCGTGCTGGGGATGACCGAGCTGACCCTTAACACGGCGCAACTGGACGATGAGACATATCTAAACCTTGTAAAAATACATAGAGCGGGTGAGACCCTTTTGTATTTAATCAACGATATACTCGATATTTCCAAAATTGAAGCGGACAGGCTTGAGTTGAATCTTAGCGAATACGGCGTGCCGAGCATGCTCAACGATACGATCACCCAAAGCGTCCTTTACCTCGGCGAAAAACCTGTCGAGTTCGTGCTGGACATCAAGGAGGATCTGCCCTCCAGCCTGTACGGGGATGAGCTGCGGATTAAGCAAATCCTGAACAACCTCCTCTCAAATGCTTTTAAGTTTACCAAAGAAGGAACCGTTGAACTGGGCGTCAGATGCGAACACGACGGGGACGCGGTTTGGCTGACGGCTTGGGTCCGCGACACGGGCGTGGGCATCAGGCAGGAGGACATGGGTAAGCTTTTCACCCTCTACGCCAAGATGGAAGATGAAAACAACCCGAGCGGCGCCGACCGCAGAACCGAAGGGTCGGGGCTTGGCTTGTCCATCGCAAAAAAGGTAGCGGAAATGATGGAGGGCTCGATCAACGTGGAAAGCGAATACGGAAAAGGCAGCGTTTTCACGGTGAGGCTAAAGCAAAAGCATGTCAGCGAAAAAACGATAGGCCCGAACGTGGCGGAAAACCTGAAAAAGCATGACTACTCGCTTCATAAGATTGAAAACGCGAGGACGACGCGCCTCAACATGTCTTACGCAAGCGTCCTGGTGGTGGACGACAATCCCACGAATCTCGACGTGACGAAAAGGCTGATTGGGCTTTATGGGATAAACGCGGACTGCGTGACAAGCGGACAGCAGGCGATAGACGCTATTCGCGGTGAGAAAGTCAAATATGACGCGATTTTCATGGACCACATGATGCCGGAAATGGATGGGATCGAAGCGGCGCGAATCATTAGGGAGGAACTAAACACGGAATATGCCAAAACGATCCCGATCATCGCACTCACCGCAAACGCCATCGTCGGGAATGAAGAAATGTTTCTGGACAGAGGGTTCCAAGCGTTTATTTCAAAGCCCATCGGGATTGACTGCCTTGACGACGTTCTCATGCAATGGGTGCGCGATGCGGAAGAGGAAGCCCGGCTTCCCGAACGGATGATTTATATTGAAGGCAGGTCAGGGGAGCAGGAATGGAAATTCAGCGGAAGCATCCCAGGAGTGGATGTGGGCAAAGGGATAGAGCATTACGGCCGCAACAAAGACGCTTTCTACAAGCTGCTGCGCTCCTATGTAAGCAACACGCGGAAACTTCTGGACTCAATCAATGAAGTGAGCAGGGATGACCTGAGAACATATGCCGTCACCATTCACGGAATAAAAGGCTCAAGCAGAGGCATTTTCGCAATGGAAGCCGGAGACGAAGCGGAGGCCCTGGAGAATGCGGCGGCAGCCGGATATTATGACTATGTGAGCGCGAACAACCTGAAATTCCTCGATACCATAAACCGGCTGATAAGCGACATCGAAGAGGCTCTGGAAAGCAGCGGGGTAGAGCGGAAACCAATCAAAGACAAGCCCGAAGGCGCGCTTCTGGACAGGTTGCTTGAAGCCAGCGGCAGCTTTGACATTGATGGGATGGATGCGGCGATGGCGGAGATGGAAAAATATACATACACGTCTGACGACGGCCTTTCCGCATGGCTTCGCGAAAAAATCGACAAGGGAGAATACGTTTCCATAAAAGAAAGACTCTCGAAATATCAAGAGGAGGGGATGAGACCATGATAAACGATCGTCCTAAAATAGTGATTCTGGACGACAATATGGCCACGCTGAATCAAGGCAAAGCCCTGCTTCAAGAGCTGTTCAAGGTCTATACCGTTCAGTCGCCCGTGACTTTTTTTGAAAACCTTGAACACAATATGCCCGACTTGATTCTTTTGGACATAGAAATGCCTGAAATGAATGGTTTTGAAGTCATTAAAAGATTGAAAACCGACGTTCGCTACAAGAATATTCCCGTTATGTTCCTCACGGCCATAACCGACGAGGAAAGCGAGAGGGAAGGGCTGCGCCTCGGCGCGGTGGATTATCTCACCAAACCTTTCTTATCCGCGCCTCTGCTGCAAAAGCGCATTTCAAACCATATACTCTACACCCGCGTAAATTCGGCCGTGAAAGATTACACGGAAAATCTCGACGTAATAATCGAGGAAGTACACGAATCCAACAGATTATCAAAGATGATGCTTGACGCGCTTCCGATTTGTTGCCAATTGATTGACAAAAATATGAAGAAGATTGATTGCAATCAGGAAGCGGTCCGGCTTTTCGGATTCAAAGATAAACAGGACTTCTTGGAGAGAAGCGCTGAGATATATCCAGAATTTCAGCCTGATGGGCAGCGCTCCGTGGCGAAGGCAAGGGTGATTTTTGAAAAAGTGCTCGAAGTAGGGTGCTGCGCTTTCCCTTGGACATACAAGCTGCAGGATGGTACTTTAATGCCGTCGGAATCTGTCTTTGTGAGAGTTGACCAGGGCGACGGGTTTATGATGCTCGGCTATACTCACGATCTTCGGGAGCATGAAGCCTTGATGAGGAGCATTGAGCGTCGGAACGGTTATTTGGGCGCATTGAACGATGTGTCTTCCCTGCTTCTTGAAGCGAGCGTAGGCGATTTTGATGAAAACATCAGGCTTTCCATGAGCGTGTTGGCACATGCAATTGAAGCCGACCGTATCTATCTTTGGAAAGACACCAGCGTCAACGGGAAACGGGTCGGAGAACAGCTTTACGAATTGACAAAAGGATCCAGGCTCATGCGACTTGGCATGGATACGAAAATCATACCTTATGGGCAAGAGACCGTCGATTGGGGGGAAACCCTGTCGCAAGACCAGTGCATAAACAGCCTTGTGCGCGATATGTCCCAGCCGGAACAGGATTTGCTTATCCCCCTTAACGTGATATCGGTGCTGGCTGTGCCAGTGTTTTATCAGGGAGAATACTGGGGATTCATGGGGATTGACAACTGCACCAGGGTAGCCAGATTTGCGGAAACGCAGGAAAATTTTCTGAGATCCGCAGGAAAAATGATTGTCAGCTCGATAATCCGAAACGATATGCTGCGGATGACGATCGAACACGATAAGGGCCTTCAGGATATTCTTGATACGATTCCTGTGGGGATCAGGATAGTCAGCGTAGACGACGGCAACCTGCTTTACGCGAATAAAACTTCCATGGATATTTTCAATTGCGTGGATTTTGAAAGGGACGTAGCTGGACGCAACGCATTCGACTTTATGCCGGAAATTCAGCCGAACGGCAGAACGACAGTCGATATGGCAAACGAGTTCTTCGGGCTTGATGGGGTTCCGATGGACTTTCAGTGCGTAAAGCTGGGCGGGGAACCATTCACCGCCCGGATAACTTCATGCTCCGCCTTTTTCGAGGGAAAGCGAGCTTCCCTTGCCACTATTGAGGATGTGACTGCGGAAAAGAAAAACACCGCCATACTGGAAAACATACTGAACAGCATCAATTCGATGATTTATGTAACCGTTCCAGAGACAGGGGAAATACTCTTTGTAAACGAATACATGATGAAGCATTTCGGGCTCGAAGGGGATGTCGTCGGCAAGAAATGTTTTAGCCTCTTTCAGTCCGGCAGAACGGAAAGATGCGATTTTTGCCCTGTTTCCCAGCTTTTGAAGGAGCCGGAAAAACCCGTAGAATGGGAAGAAAAAAACACACGCACAAATCGGTCTTACCGCAATACGGACCAACTCATACGCTGGCCGGATGGCAATATGGTTCATATGCAGCATTCCGTCGATGTGACCGAGCTTATCAACGCAAGGAAACAGGCGGAAGAAGGCAGCCGGGCGAAAAGCGAGTTCCTTGCCAAAATGAGCCATGAAATACGCACTCCAATGAACGCCATCATAGGCATGGCCGAGCTCGCTTTGCGAGAGGACGACCCGGGGATCAAGAACGAACACGTTTTGACGGTCAAGCATGCGGGCACGAACCTTCTTGCCATCATCAACGATGTTTTGGACATCTCAAAAATCGAAACCGGCAAAATGGAAATCATAACTGACAAATATTCGCTGACGTCCATGCTGAACGATGTCGTCAGCATCATCAGGCTCAGAACGGTCGATTCGCAGATACGTTTTGCGGTCAATGTCGACAGCAATCTGCCAGGAACGCTGTTTGGGGATGAAACGAAAGTCCGCCAGGCGCTGCTCAATCTGCTCTCAAACGCAGTCAAATACACTGAAAAGGGCTATGTATCCCTCAACGTGAGCGGCGAGTTTATCGACGACCGCGTCATCCGGCTTGTCATGGAAGTGGAGGACAGCGGCAGAGGGATAAAAAAGAAAGATATAGGCAAGCTTTTCAAAGAATTCACGCAGCTCGACGTCGAGCACAACAAAGGCATCGAAGGCATCGGGCTAGGGCTTGCCATTACCAACAGCATAGTAAAAGCGATGGACGGCGAAATAGAAGTCAGGTCTGAATACGGAAAAGGCAGCACATTTACCATAGCCGTTCCGCAAGAATATCTTTCAAAAGAAGCGTTGGCAACCGTGGACGACCCAGGGGCCAAGCGCATACTTTTGTTTGAGCGGCGTAAGGTATACGCGGATTCGATCAGCAAAACCATCGAAAATCTGGGAGCAAGCTGCACGCTTGCCGAAAGCGATCCCGAGCTGTACGAAAAATTGAAAAAACAGACGTTTGACTTTCTTTTCATATCTATCGCGCTATACAAGAAAAACGAAGTTATAATATCGGAATTTGGAAACAACGTCAAAATCGTCGTGCTTGCGGAGTTTGGCGAAGCCGTTGCCGAAAAGGATTTGAATGTCATAGCGATGCCGGTGTACTCAGTATCGCTCGCGAATATTCTCAACGGGATATCCGAAAGATTCTCTTATCGTGAGAATGACGAAATTCTGGTCGGATTCTCCGCTCCTGACGCGAAAGTTCTCGTTGTTGACGACATCAATACAAACCTGAAAATTGCCCAGGGCCTGCTTATGCAATATGATATGAAGATCGACGTATGCAACAGCGGCATGGAAGCGATAATTGCCATACGGTCAAGGGATTATGATTTGGTGTTCATGGACTACAAGATGCCTGAAATGGATGGCATCGAAACGGTGAACCGCATCAGAAAAATGGGCGCCGAGGACCAGTATTACGCAAACGTCCCTATAGTGGCGCTGACGGCCGCTGCCGTTGCCGGCACGAAGGAGATGTTTTTGAAAAATGGTTTTGATGGTTTCATTACAAAACCTATAGATACGGTTTTGCTGAACAAGGTTCTTGAAAAATGGATACCAAAGGATAAGCGAAAAAGCCCTGTCCAAGAAGTGGGCGATGAAAACGCCAAGAGTGTTGAAATAGCCGAAATAGAAGAAATTGACGGAGTGGACGTCAAAAAAGGCATGTCGCTCTCGGGAGGGGAAATCGAACAGTATTCGGAATCGCTAACGGCATTCCTTGCAGACGCCATCGAGAAAAGCAGGGAAATCAAAGCCAGCCTCAGAAAAGGCGCCCTGGATTTGTATACGACGCATGTACATGGGATCAAAGGGGCCGCGGCAATGATAGGCGCCCTGGATTTGTCCGAAACCGCAAAAACATTGGAAATGGCGGGGAACAGGAAGGATTTGGATTACATTGAAAGGCATAACGCAAAATTCATGCTAGACTTGGAGCTGCTAATTGACAATATCAAAGATTGGCTGTATGACATGAATTCGAGGATTTCCGCCTTCGACCATGAATCATTGTACGCCAAGCTTGAAGAATTGAAGACAGCGCTTGGGAATTATGAAGCAGGGGCCATGCACAGGATCACAGATAACTTGCTGAAACTGACCCGAGGGACGGAGGTCAACGCCATCGTTAGAAAAATCTCCGATGATATCCTGATGAGTGAATATGACGAGGCGGCGGAGCTGATAGAATTATTGCTGAGGGAGTCGTCCGAGCATGCGGAGCATTGAACGATCCGGTGACGGCACCGCTTTGCCGGGCAGGTGGTCGAAATAGCTAAACTTGTTTACGAAAAGAACGGTCGTCTTCTTTTCACCAAAGAGATGAAGCGCGAATACACGCTGCTCATGCCGCAGATGCTGCCGGTCACGTTTTCCATGATGAAAAAAGTGTTTGAAACGTATGGCTGTACGATAGACATGCTGACGACGAACCATCGCGGCATCGTAGAGACGGGGCTGAAGTATGTACATAATGACACATGCTACCCGGCTCTGCTCGTTATAGGACAATTGCTTGAAGCGGTGAACAGCGGGAAATACGACAAGCGCAAAATCGGCCTTCTGATATCGCAGACCGGAGGCGGATGCCGAGCGTCAAACTACATACACATGCTCAGAAAAGCACTCGAAAAGGCAGGGATGGAATACATCCCCGTGGTATCGGTCAACCTTTCCGGCCTTGAGCGCAATCCAGGTTTCGGCCTGCCGATTCCCGTGATAAGGCGCCTGGCTGCCGCGATGATATACGGGGACCTTATCGTGTGGCTTTCAAATCAATGCAAGCCGTATGAACTAAAAAAAGGCTCGTCCGAACGATTGATCGCGGACTGGACTGACAAACTCATCGAGTTGTTCAGTCATGGCAAAGGTTTGAAGAAAAAGCAAATGCGGCGCCATATGGAGGAGATAGCCGCAGATTTTGCGAAAATCGAAGTCGCCGAAAAGCGGGACAAGCCGCGCGTCGGAATAGTCGGCGAGATATACGTCAAATATGCGCCGCTCGGCAACAACGGGTTGGAGCAATTTCTGCTTGACGAGGGCTGTGAGCCGGTCGTGCCGGGCCTGACGGATTTTATGATATTCAAAATCAACAACCGCATAGTCGACGTCGACCTATATCACGGCAATAAACTGAAAAAACTGGTAGTGTGCATATTCCAGAGGTATATCGAGGGGCTCCAGAATGGAATGATTGAAGCGGTGAAGACACAGCCCGCGTTTCGCCCAATGGGCACGTTTTCTGATCTGCAAAAGCTGATACGAGGATATCTCGGCTACGGCAATAAAATGGGCGAGGGCTGGCTGCTGACCGCTGAAATGCTTGAGCTTATAAACACCGGAACGAATAACATAGTCTGCACGCAGCCTTTCGGCTGCCTGCCGAACCATGTCGTCGGCAAAGGCATGATACGCCGATTGAAGGACAACTATCCCGATTCAAATATAGTCGCGATCGACTATGACCCAGGCGCGACGAAGATAAATCAGGAAAACCGGATAAAACTGATGATAGCTAATGCATTGCGCGGCGCAGCCGCGCAATGCAGAATGCCCAATGCAGAATGTAGGGAGAAAATTTTATGAACACCACGAACAACAAACGCACGCAATACTGTGGAGAACCGCGCTCGGCGGACATCGGGCGCGAAATATCGGTGTGCGGCTGGGTACAGCGCCGGCGCGATCTCGGACAGCTAATTTTCGTCGATCTGCGAGACCGCACCGGGATACTCCAACTCGCATTCGACGAAAACACCGAGCGGGAAGTGTTTTCAGATGCATCCACGGTCCGCTCCGAATATGTGCTGTACGCGCGCGGAATACTGCGTGAACGCTCGTCAAAAAACCCTGAACTGCCGACGGGGGACGTCGAACTTGAAGTCAATGAACTGCGTATTCTGGCAAAAGCTGAGACGCCGCCTTTTGAGATAGCGGAAAACTCCGACGTCAATGATGCCCTTAGGCTGAAATACCGATATCTCGACCTGCGGAGGCCGGATATGCAGCGATACATAGCTTTGCGCCACAGGGCGGTGAAGGTAGCGAGGGACTATTTTGACGAAAATGGATTTCTGGAAATTGAAACGCCGATGCTGACGAAGTCTACGCCGGAAGGTGCGCGCGACTATCTCGTTCCAAGCCGCGTTCACCCGGGGAAATTCTATGCCCTTCCGCAATCTCCGCAGCAGTATAAGCAACTTCTGATGCTTGCCGGATTTGATAGGTATATGCAAATAGTCCGCTGCTTCCGCGACGAAGACTTGCGCGCCGACCGCCAACCTGAGTTCACCCAGATCGACCTTGAAATGTCGTTTGTCGGCGTCGAGGACGTCATCGCAATGAATGATGGTTTCATAAAGCGGTTGTTTGGAGAGATACTCGGGGTTGATATCGAAACGCCTATACGGCGCATGACATGGCGCGAAGCTATGGACAGATTTGGCTCGGACAAGCCGGATTTGCGGTTTGGCTTGGAACTTTGCGACATCAGCGACATAGTGAAGAAATGCGAATTCAAAGTGTTTTCCGAACCCGTTGCGGCAGGCGGCAGCGTCCGAATGATATATGTCCCCGACGCGGGCGGCATGCCGCGCAAGCAAATAGACTCCCTGGTCGACGTCGCAAAGACATATGGCGCGAAAGGACTGGCCTGGACGAAACTCGGTGAGGATGGGAGCATATCGTCATCGTTCGCAAAATTCCTGACAGATGAAGAAAATGATGCAATACTCAGCCGCGCCGGGGCAAAACCTGGCGGGCTTGCCCTCATAGTCGCGGACGCGAAGGCTGACGTCGTTTTTGCGTCGCTGGGCGCGCTGCGCGGCGAGTGCGCCAAACGGTTGGGACTTGCGAAAGACGGCGATTACAAATTTGTCTGGATCACGGAATTCCCGCTGTTTGAATATTCCGAGGAAGACAACCGCTATGTGGCGAAGCATCATCCCTTCACGGCGCCGATGGACGAAGACGCTCAATTGCTCGATACCGACAAGGCTAACTGCCGTGCAAAAGCATATGATATCGTGCTAAATGGCACGGAATTGGGCGGCGGTTCAATACGAATCAACACGCCGGAAATTCAGGAACGGATGTTCCGTGCGCTAGGATTCACGGATGAGGACACGGAGGCGCGCTTCGGGCATCTAATCAACGCATTCAAATACGGGGCGCCGCCGCACGGTGGCCTTGCCTATGGCCTTGACAGGCTCGTCATGCACCTCGCGGGCTTGAACAGCATCCGGGACGTCATTGCTTTCCCAAAAGTGCAGAATGCGTCCGAACTGATGACCGCCTGCCCTGATGTTGTAGACGAAGCGCAGCTCCGCGATCTTGGGATACAGTTGAGAGTTGAGAGTTGAGAGTTGAGAGTTCCGTGGAGGCTGTGCGTAGGGCGCGGCAATCGCCCTTGGGCGGAACACATGGCAGAGATTCACAGGGTCAGCAGATGATGCTCAGCAAGGCAACCTATTCTTGACCGCAAAGCAATACGCTCCGATAAGGGGCGTTTTGTTTATGGCGGCTAATCTCAATAAATAATTCAGATAAAGTTCAGATAGACAACAGGGAGCGTTCAGTTTCTTCTCTTATGATGTGCATACAGCAAA
>Ga0099364_10001608_pt1 | contig 36827 bp, 35 predicted proteins | sample TergutTh196P3_FD_73070 | JGI IMG/M metagenome (GOLD analysis project Ga0099364, IMG submission 73070) | Microcerotermes parvus P3 segment gut microbial communities from Pointe-Noire, Republic of the Congo - Th196 P3 | ecosystem: Host-associated > Arthropoda: Insects > Digestive system > Gut ... | reverse complement strand
GTAAGCCAGTTGGCATCCGATGTTGACCCTGGGAGCGTAAAGATCCCAAAGCTTCTGCCGTGCCTGGGTTGAGAGAGCCAATAAGTAATAATAAAGAATTTCATGCCAAAAATACTGGGATTCTGCAAACTCACTTTCGGCTTCTTCCTTCTTTCCCGTCACCAATTTTATGTCGCCTAATAATTCCAAAACCCAAATATAGGCGAAAGCACCGTCGTTAGCATCTAAAAAAACGGATTTTAAAGTTTTGGCTTCCGTCAGCAATTCAATCGCCCGATTGTAATCATTTTGTGTAAAATAAACACTTGCCAGGCGTTCGAGCGCTTCGCCATACTCAACACAGTTTTTGCCGTAATATAGTTTTATTTTTTCTACAATTTGGATAGCTGTTTTTTCCGCATTCTCATAATCTTTTAGTACATCATGATATGTGTCGTATAAATATTCAAGAAACTCAATCACTTTCGCTCTATCATGAATTTCTTTACTTTGCTGTTTTTCGTAATACTTGATTAATCCGGTACAAGCGTCAATTACTTTTTGTTCTAAATCACTAATAAACACCGAACCGTCTTCATCACCAACAAAATAATAGAGGTAGAGGTAAGCGATTCTTTCCATTATTTGTTCGTAGTCATATTTATATTGGCTTTCAAGATGATGCGAGGTAATGAAATCCATCAGCTGATTCCCTGTTTGAATTGCTTTTTCGTCGTCTTCTGTTTCATAATAATGATCATGAATATAATACATTTCGGAAATGTAACGATATTCATGCTTGTTTTTCAGATAATAAGCGACCTGCGTATCCAGGAATGCCAAATATCTGTCATAATCTTCTATTTGCCTAAATATCTCTTCTATCCGGTGCCGCTCTCTAAGATAATCATACGAGTACTTGTAATTATTTTCGTAATGCCTTAACAGGCGTAATTCTAATTCTTGGGTTAAGTTTGCATTGTCTTGATAAAACGCAATTAAATTAGAAACAGCAGATTCATACTCAAAAGACTGCTTTCCATATTGCCTGTCATTCTCATCTTTTAGCCGAATAAGAATGGTTTCTGCAGGGTCTGTTTCTCCAAGTTTGATATAACAATTAGACAATCTTCTCAGGGCGCCATAATACTGGGTTGAACCCGGTTGGAAAATATCAAAATTAGCGGTAAGTAATTCGACTGCTTTTGCGTATTCTTCATTTGTTGCATATTCATCGCTTTTAGCTAATAAATCGCTTCGTGCCAATTCTCTTTGATACTCTTTTTGAGACTCTTCGCGTTCCTTGTCAGATTTCAATACAATTAATTTTTTCATTTTATTTTGCAACAAATTCAAGCAAAAATCACTGTCTTGAACAATATATTTCATGGCTTCTTCAAATGGAACGACCTGGTCGGACGGAATTCCGAAAATACTGACTGAAAAATAATCTCCACATTTCATAAAAACAGTCTCAAAATCGACTTCATAAGAGGATTGACCGTTTTTATTTCGTAAATCGTAGCGCTCCGGGTTTAATTGCAGTCTCCAACATTCAAACAGTTTGTCTCTGTTTTGCTGTTCATCATAGAAAACTGTCATTCTTGCCAGACAACTACTATATGTACGGGATTGGATACCATATTTTGTTTTCACATAATCAAATTGTCTTAACATAGTCTGTTCTGCGCTGTCAATCATCTCAAGTTTTTCATAACACCTGCTTAACAGGTTTAATGCGCTGTCGTAATCGTAATCTTCTTCCTGGAGCAGATTAATGTGTTCGTTCAACAAGGTGATCAGGCTATCACAACGACCATTGTCATTCAGTTCCCAACTTTTATGCATTATTTGGATCGGATTGGCTCTAACGCTGGCGCCTCCCATCAATGGAGATGAATAACCCTGACTTATTGCTTCGTTAATAATTCCTTCCACATATTGCACATTCGTCTTTAGTCCGACTGTATCATCTTTCAAACTGCATACCAAGCGAAAGCCGATATTCGCATAGCGTTGGAGAGGCTCGCAACTGTTGCCGTACGAAACGCGTACGCCCTTCTCATCGGCGTACCAATTACCGCCACGGCTCACACGGGAAGAGCCGGACGCAGGAACTTGTGGATCGCTGCCATCTTTGTCATACCAGTCGCTGCAGTATTCACTGAGATTACCACTCATGTCGTAAATACCCAACTCGTTGGGCGCTTTAGCGCCGACAGGATAAGAACTGCTGTTGCTGTTTTCTGAATACCAGGCTACTTCATCTACTGTATGGCTGCCACTGTATTTGTATCCCCTGCTATTGTTGCCCCCCCGTGCCGCAAATTCCCATTCCGCCTCGGTTGGCAAACGGTAATTTTTCCCTGTAGCGACATTGAGGCGGCGGATAAATTCCTGTACTTCATTCCAGTTCACATAATACATGGGGTAATGATCGCCTTCGCCCTGAATAGTCGCCTCCGGATGGGTCATGTCGCGTTGTTGTTGCACAGTCGTTCCCATGACTGCCTTCCACTGTGCCTGCGTTACTTCGTATTTACCCATATAAAAATCGCTGACCGTTACCTGACGGGCAGGTTTTTCATTGTCAAAACAATCGGCGCCCTGTTCCTCAGTGCAACCCATCGTAAAAGCGCCTCCCTGCACCGCAATCATCTCAATATTCAGGTTGAGCACTGTTTCGGTGTAGTCGGTAAAATCATTCAATATATCGTCCTGCCCGTTTGCAAGCGAACAGCAGAACAGGAATACAGTGAAATAAAATACATTTTTCATGATTCTTCCACAAACATTAACAGGAAGCGGCTGTCTCAAAAGTCTTTTTGAACGCAAATGACGCAGATAACGCAACTTTTTGCAAATTTTCAGATGATTGATTATTAATAACATCTTAAATTATTATGATTTTAATATCTGCGTAAATTTGTGCTGTTTGCGTCATTTGCGTGCTTTTAAGACAGCCCCTGCCCGATAAAAAATCGACCGGTTAGTTTGTCCAGAGCCTGTACTCGTTATACACGTTGCCCCAGTTTTTGATTTTAATCAAAAACGTACCTGTCCATCTCGGACGCCATCGGGTAACGCAATAATCGGTGTAATCCTCGTCGCTGGTAATAAAATTACCGTTAGAGTCGTAGATGTACACATCAAGGTCGGTATCGCCGTCACCGTCGACAATCACTTCGGCCAGTTCGCCTGCACGAAAATTAATTCGGTAGGTAACTGTACTGTTGGAAGATACACGGGCGCGCGCGAATTTCGGGCCACCGACGGCGCCACGGGTTGAGCCTTGAGCAGCCGATTTTTCTACGCTCTCCGCCCAGGCAAGCATTGTGGCATTGCCTGCAGCATACGTTTTCGCATCGGCAATCAGACAGGCGACCGAAAGATCGCATTTCCCGGCTTTTGCTGCAGCATTATCCGCTGCGGCATCTCTTTCTACACCTTCAGGAACAAACGCTTGCGTGGATACCTGCGACAGGATTTCGGCAGCGCCAATCAGCGCCGACGCAGAGTAGTTACTGTAACCATACCTTGCCAGACTGGCGGCTGTTTCAACAGCAGCCATCTCCGGCGATGCAGGTTCGGAAATTGCAGGTTTGTTTTCTTCCTGTGCAAACGCTGCCACACTTAAACTACCAATCAGAACACATGTTAAAAAAAATTTATACATAATATTAAAAAATTAAATTGTGCCTCCACTTTCGGCTTTCGGCTTCTCCGTTTATCTATATCATTAATCCATCATCACAAAGGCTGCCCAGTAATAAGGTGAAGAATAATCAAACTCTACATACTCCCGGACTGTTTTTTGGGCAATCCGGAATGCTTCCTGTTTTGTTTTGCCGCCGAGCCAGTTTTCGTAAAACGCTATCATCATGATTTGAGTAGCTGTATCGCTTACTTCCCAGAGGCTCATGATCAGGCTTTCAACACCGGCAAGCTTGAAGGCGCGCTGCAAACCCACAACACCTTCATCTGTTACATACCCCAAACCTGTCTCAGAACCTGCAAGAACTGCTAATTTTGTATTCTTCAGATTAAGCCGGGAAATCTCGTCGGCAGTCAGGATACCGTCTTCCCTGTCTTCATCTATGATAATCTCCTTAGCCAGCCATTGATTGTTGGCGCCCGACATAATCAGCGCTGAAGCTAACATCAGATTTTCCTGATCTCCACCCAAGCGTCGAATGATGTCGGGCAGGAAATAACTGTGAGTAGACACATGAATGAGGGCTGTGTTTTTACCGCTCAGTCGTTTGAACGATTCTTCTGTCCCCTGATCTTCTGTATAATATTTATAAGGAATATGCCGGCTTTCCAGCAATTTGATAATCTCTTCGGTTTCGATTTTCGTGCTGTATAAATATTGCCATGCACCCAATAATCCGCTTTGCCTTTCAGCATCGAAAGGAGTGTCATACGTTAAACCGCCATAAACGACTACCGTGTCCTGCAAAAGAGACAGGGTTGTTTCATTTGACAGGCGGACAATTTCATGGGTACCCAAAACCAGCCTCAAGTTATATTTATCCAAAAGAAACTTTTCGTTCTTTTCGGCACGCAAAGCGCTGAAGGCGATTTTATGCAGCAAACCCACAGGGGAATAATAAATATGCTCGACGTCTGCCAGTTCTTTTTCTAACGGTTGCCAGATAAGGTTGTACAGTTCATTGCCATAAATATTGTACAATATGTATGTCTTTTGTCTGTCTACATTAAATCTGTTGTCTGTTCGATCAAAAAGCGCCTGTAAATCCTTTTCTTCGCAAAGCGGTATTCGAACAGGGGTATCCATATCCGGACGCAAAACCAGGGCTGCATACAGTACGCTGCCTGTCTGCTGTGTATTATCCGGGCAATAAGTCACAAACTCGATAACGGCTTCATCCGGTTTTAACAGTTTTTGTACTTCATGCCAGGTTGTGGATAAATCGGAATGCAAGTTATCTTTCTCAGATTCGTTTTGCGCATTCGTCATTATTCCGAAAGCAACAATCAGAGTAATAAGCGCTATTTTTTTCATATTCAATTTATTTTTTATTTACATTAATCCATCATCACAAATGCAGCCCAGTAATAAGGTGAAGAATAATCAAACTCTACATACTCCCGGACTGTTTTTTGGGCAATCCGGAATGCTTCCTGTTTTGTTTTGCCGCCGAGCCAGTTTTCGTAAAACTTACTCATCATGATTTGAGTAGCTTTGTCGTCCACTTCCCAGAGGCTCATGATCAGGCTTTCGACGCCGGCAAGTTTAAAGGCGCGCTGTAGCCCGAACACGCCCTCGCTGTTTTGCACTTCGCCAAGCCCTGTCTGGCAAGCGGAAAGCATAACGAGACGGGTGTTGAGCAAATTGAGTTTTGAGATTTCGTCGGCAGTGAGGATACCGTCTTCGATACCATCAATGGGCGACTGTCCCGTAAAAACCCGGTTTCCTCCTGCAAATACCAGCCCCGAACGTAACAGCGGGTTTTCAAACGGTTTTTGAACGCCTCCACCCAAACGCCTGATTATGTCTTCGATATCAGACTTTTGAATATCTTCCAGGAAAAAGCCGTGTGTGGAGATTACAATCTGCTGCGTATGCTTCCCGCTCAAATTTTTAAAACTTTCTTCATTGCCGTCAACCCCCGTAAAGGTTTTATAATCCACATGATGGTTTTGCAGATATGTTGCAATTGAATCCATTTGCGCTTTTGTGCCGGGCAGAGGAACCCACGCCGATCCGCGTGTTTCACTGTTGAACGATCGCGTTCCGGTAGACTGTGGATAGGGTTTGGCTGCGATTATTAAACTGTCTGCCCCAGCGTCGAAATCAATCCCTCCATAAATAACTGCAAAACCCCGTGCCTCTTCGGCTCTTTCTTCCTTCAACCGCTTGATTTCACGCGTACTTGATACAAGTTTCATTTCGTATTTATCAAAAAGCCTTGCGCCATCCACAGGAATAGCATCAAACGGAACCTTATGCAGCAAACCCGATGGCGCATAATAAATCCGCCCGATACCTTCCAGTTCTTTTTCCAACGGTTGCCAGATAAGGCTGTAAAGCTCGTTGCCAAAAATGTTGTAAAGTGTGTTAATCTTTAGTCTGTCAACAGGCTGTCCGACTTTTGTTCTATCAAAAAAGGCTTGCAAATCCTTTTGTTCGCAAAGTGGAATCCACTCCGGCGCGTCCATGCCCTGACGCAAGACCAAAGCGGCATAGACTGTTGTGTCTGTCCAGTTCGTATCATACAGTCGAAAATCCACAAATTCGATTGCGGCTTCGTCGGATTTCAGTTGCTGTTGCACATCCTGCCACGTCATGGACAGATCGGCTTTCAGGTCGCTGTAGGCTTGCGACGACCGTGTAATGGCTTTATCTAAGCTGTCGGCGCGGTTCTCAAGTGTCTGCACATAATCCCTGCTAAAATCGTCCTTTTGCTGTAAATTGCCGATTTCCGCGCGCAGATTGCCCAACTGTTCGTACTGGCTGATCAGTTCAGTATTGCCGGAAGCATAAATCGCATCGCGGATACCGTTTGTAGTACGCAATAAAAGCCCTTTGGTGAACAGCGTGTTGTTGTAATTCAGGGAATGAATCGAAGCCACAGGATGAAACCATGACAGCGCGTAACTGCCAATAAACCCATATTGCTGTGTTTCCCAATACCTGCTGCGCTGCTGTTCCGACAAAAAAGCAAAATTTTTATCCACCGATGATGTCACCAAATCACAATATTTTGTATTCCAGCAGATTGCTTTCTCGTAATCGTTCATCGCCTGATATAATTCTTTCAAATTTTTTGCCGAAGCCAAATAATACGGGTGTTCTTTACCCAACACTTTTTCAACGAAATTTATTGCTTCAATAAAATATTTTTCGGCTTGGACATAATCTTCCATTTTAAAATATAGACCGCCTAAATTATTTACCGACCCGGCATTATCAGGGTGTTCTTTTCCTAATGCTCTTTCTCTAATATTTTTTGCTTCGAGATAATACGTCTCAGCTTGGGTATACTTTTTCCACATGTAATATAGTACTCCCAAATTATTAATCGAAGTAGCATAATTACGGTGTTCTTTACCCAATGTTTTTTCGAGCACATTATTTGCTTCAAGATAATATTTTTCAACTTGGACATAATCTTCCAATACCAAATAGAGTCCGCCAAAATTATTTAGTGAAGTAGCATAATCCGGATGTTCTTTTCCCAATACTTTTTCTCTGATATTTTTGGCTTCAAGATAATACTTTTCGGCTTGGGTATAATCGCCTAAATCTTGATATAAACTGCCTAAATTATTTACCGTAGTAGCATAGTCCGGATGTTCTTTTCCCAATATTTTCTCACGGATATTTTTTGCTTCAAGCAAATATGATTCGGTTTGGGCATAATCTCTCAATTCGTAATAAAGTAGGCCCAAATTGTTTACTGATGTAGCATAAGCCGGATGTTCTTTTCCAAACACTTTTTCGTAAATATTTTTTGCTTCGAGCAAATAAGTTTCGGCTTGGGCATAATCGCCTAATTTGGAATAAAGATGACCTATTTCAAATAATGTAGTAGCATAATTCGGGTGTTCTTTTCCCAAGGTTTTTTCGTTAATATTTTTTGCATCAAGATGATATTTTTCGGCTTGGGAAAAATCGCCCAATTGGTAATAGATTTTGGCTAATCCATTTAAAGAAATAGCATACTCCGGGTGTTCTTTTCCAGATACTTTTTCCCAAAAATTTTTTACTTCCAAATAGTATTTTTCCGCTTGTACATAATCACTCAAATTAAAATAAAGTTCACCTAAACGACTTGCCACAAACAAATAATTTGGATGTTCTTTTCCATATGCTTTTTCGTAAATATTTTTTGCTTCCAGATAATAATTTTCTGATTGGGAAAAATTGCCCGTTTGGCTATAAGTCATACCTAAATAAAATACTGTAGTGGCATAATCCGGATGTTCTTTTCTCAACACTTGTTCACGAATATTTTTTGCTTCCAGATAAAATTTTTCGGCTTGAACATAATCTCCCATTGTATAATAAAGCAAACCTAAATTATTGACCGAAGTAGCATAGTATGGGTGTTCTTTTCCCAACACTTGTTCACGAATATTTTTCGCTTCGAGATAAAATTGTTCTGCTTTAATAAAATCATTCAAATAAAAATATTCTTCTCCTATATTACTTATATAAATAGCTGACCAATATGCGTGTTTTTCCGGCAAGAAAGAAATATGGGGCTGTAATGTCCCTATGGTTTTTTCATCATATTCATCGGAAGTAAACAAATCATTAACAAATTGCTTATAAACTTCTATTGCCTGGTGGATTTTGTTAATATCTGTTTTAATCCTTTCAAAATCTTTTTTGCTGCCAGAGGGAACAATATCAGCTTGTTCCAATTGTTCAAAATCGTTTAATATTTTAAAGGTGTAAGTATCATCAAAGTCTTCAATTGTATTTGCCAGTTCGTTGTAAATTCTTTCCGCTTCGGCAGTTTTTCCCTGAAACAACAAGGCATGTGCCAGATGTGCTTTAATCCATGTTTCGGTACTGTCTATTTCCAATAGTTTATATGCTGCTTGCTCGGACAACATAAAATTTTTCGTAAAAAGGTAGTACCAGGAAAAAGAACCATAAATAAAACTCAATTCGTTTGCCTGTATTAAAATACTTTCGTTTTTTTGCAACAAAGTAATTGATTCGTTATAGTTTCCTGCTTTGCTTAAACTGCGAATCTGGTTTATTATCTCTTCCGCATTCTGTGCATTTGCCATGATACAGAAGGTAGCTATCAGGGTTATAAGCATTATTCTTTTCATCTTTTTTGTTCTTTCCTTAGATGTCCATCAATGCTTTCAGTTAATCGTCATTTTCCATTTCGGAAGGAGCTTTCAGGGTTGTAATGACCCATTGTTTGTTGACTTCGTCCCATCGTTTGGAATAAAACCGGAATCAATTATTCCGGTTCAAACCGGGTGATATTTAGAATGACATCAGGGGCAAGGGAAAAATACTCGTCACCATCATCCATTTCGGAAAATCCAAAGGATAATTGAACCTTTTTCGGATAATAGTATGTCGCATCATAACTGATAATGGCGTCAAAACAAGTCCACTCTATTCCTGAAACGCTGACAATCGGGTCAGTGGAGAGTCTTTCAATTTCACGAAACAGATTATCAATGGTCAAATTCCTGCCGGTAAAGTGTCTTAAATAAGCAAATTCATACATATTTCCCGGCTCGGGAGTTATTTCATGAACAACGCCGTTTCGGACTACAACTGTATACGGCTCCACTCTTCTGGTATCAAATGAACATTCAAGGGTGTAATCCTTGATATTTAACCCTTCCCAATTCATTTTTGCGTCGTTTAATGCTTCCATATCAATTTCTACAGGATCAACCCCCTCTTCTTTATTGCAAGAGGATAAACCAAGCATCAAAACACTGATTAATAAATAATAACTTGCATTTTTTTTCATTTTTTATAATTTTACGTCCGCTCCTTTTACAGACAAATGGGCGCTTCTAAAAACCGTGTTTGTTACAATTCCGTCATTTCGTCCTGAACTTGATTCAGGATGACGTAAGGGGTTTTTAGAAGCGCCTATATTAATAAAACTCATATTTTCACAGCCCACCAGGTTAGGGTTGAAGCATGATTAACGGATAATTACCTTATGCGATATCGTCCCTGCGCCTGCCTGAATGGTCAGGATATACGTTCCTTTGGCAAATGTCTGTAAAGGAATGGATACGGCAGGCTGATTTGTCGTTTGTTGGAACACAGCGCTACCTGCCAGATTGACTAACGTAACAAGCGCTTCGCCTGCACCCTCTATCGTTACATACAATACTTCCGATGCCGGATTGGGATAAACGACAGATTGTATGGAGAAAATCGCTTCATTCGAATTACCTGTCGGATAGAAATTAGTGTAATATTTTTCCCATGTATACATACCGCCGTCATACCCCTCAGTGCAATGCTCGGAAATTGGAAATCCCTGTGCATCATTCTCGTATAAATATGTTACAGTACCGTCATCAAAGCTTGTTACCTCTTTAATTAAATGCAAGTCTGCATCATAAAAGAATTCTTGTGTTTGAACCGGGAACCATGGCATATCGGAATCGCCTGTCGGGTTCAATAACGTATAGATGTTTTTTAATCCCTGCGTATTATAAGAGGCTTCCATACGCATTGTGAAAATTTCATCTTCATATTCAGATTCTAAATTATACACTGTCGGGCGTCCGGCCGCCTCAAATTCTACGGCTTTCGCTTTCATCTCCAATACCCAATCATCACCGGAGAAATAATAACTGTATATTTCAACAGGATTATTCAAATCCGATTCGTTGAAAATATACACTGTTTTGTTTTCTTTTTCCCATTCGCTACCATAGAAATCGTATTCAATTTCTTCTACTGTTATTTTACCGTCTTTTGATGTATAGGTAAAGATGGTTTTTCCGGCAAGGTCTGTTTTTGCCTCGTCGGTATACATGTAAATTGAGTCGGGACGAATGCTTTCTGTTCCGGCGCGGGTCAGAATCTGTTCCGGTGTTGTAACCGACAGATTTTTTAATACTTGTTGAATAGACGGTCTGTCTTTCAACACATTCTTCACTGCGGCGTTCTGAGCGCTTAACAGGCAGGGTACCGCACATACTAAAAGTAAAAATTTTTTCATTTTTTTAAAAATTTAAATTAAACATAATGGAATAAATAACTGTTTTTTAGAATATTTTTTTCTTTTTTTATCAATTTCTACCGGACAAATTGTAATCGCATAAAAAATGCAAAAGCGATAGATTGGCATTGCCCTCTGTGAATCTTTATTCGGGTTATTATAATAATGTGTGTGTGTGTGTGTGTGTGTGTGTGTGTGTGTGTGTGTGTGTTTAACACAATATCCGACATAAACAAATTATTTGTGTTAATATTTGTTAATGTTTTGTCGTTTGACACTTTTTGTGTATTTTCTGTCAATGCCTCCCTTTTCACTCTCACATCTCTATTCGTTCAAAAAACAAGAAATCCTGATTTTTTTACAAAAGTAGTAAGTATTTGTTCGGATATGAGTGCAAAAACATACATATTTGCATCTTTAAATATGTACAATTATACATTTTTGCTTTACTCTCATGCAAAATCGTACATATACAATCAATATATTTGATTTATATTTAATAGATAAGAATAGTTTATAGAAAAAATAAATTTGTATGTTTTTTTTTACCGATAAACAGAATCACTGCTTTAAAATTTGTGGACAGTTATTTGGATATTATTATAAAAATATCCATCTTTGCACCTGCAAAAATGTACATTTGTATGTTTTTGTTGTACGATTACGCAAAAACGCACATATGTTTTCTATACAATTTATTGTATTTCAATGCGTAATTACTAAAATGAAAGAATTATTTTTTTACGGATTATAGTTGCCTTTAACAAAAATGTATGAAACTGTTTGAATTTGCCAAAGCAATGATTTTTGCGATTCCACTGGGTATATTCACCACGCTAACGGTGTTATTATACGTTATTAACATCATGAAGGTACGACACCTGGAAGCTAATCACAAAAAATTATTTATTTTTTACTTTCTCTGTGCAACCATTACAAGCGCATTATTTATAGCCTATTACTATTATCCCATTTTCTTTCGACAGGTAGACGTCGTTTATTTCGGATCGTTCGTCTTCACTGTTATCCTCTTCCATCAGTTCCATTGTGTTACGATCGGTTCGGAAAAATGTTTCAACCCACTGCATTATATTGTCCCGGCGATTGTTTTTTGCGCCCTTTTGGCAGTCAAACTATTTTTCTCCGGATACTGGCCAAACCGTAATTATGACGTATTATTCTGCATCATCCTGATTTTTTCTACTTATTACACGCTATTGGGTCTCTATGAGATGCACCTGTTTTATGTCAGGCAATCTATTGCTTACGGTTCATCCGATGCAATCAATCATTCGAAGGTCGTCTTGATCATTCTTGAGAAGCTGATGTATCCTACTGTTTTCGGTTTACTCCCTTTTATTGGCGGACAGAATCCGGGACTGATCGTTTCGGTATTATTGATGATTGCTATACTTTCTGCGCTGCTCAACAATATTCCCCTTGTATATTCTATTATCCGTTATTTTACGTTGAATGACATGAACCGTTCCCTGTTTGACGCTATTCAGTTGCGGCGTCCGACAGCCAAACATATCAACGCCGGTAAAGACGACAGGCAAGGCAGGCGGAACAAGAGCGAGCAACTGCAGGAGGCCACATCCGAACCTCTTTCCAAACGGGCTTATCGCAAATATTCTCATAAACACCGTACTACCGGAAAACTCATTGAGGTCGACAAAGCTGTCTTCGAGGGCTATTTCAAAAAAAACAAACCCTTCCTGAATCCGAACCTGACGATATCCGACCTGACTGAACCGCTTCAGTGCAACCGGACATACCTGTCGAAATTCGTAAACCGCACCTATGGGATGAATTTCAGCAACTATATCAACAGTTGCCGGCTGTATGAAATAGAACGGTTGATGGCTATGCCCGGCAACCGGAACAAAACGCCTGAGTCGCTTTATTTGCAGGCAGGTTTCAGAAGTTACCGCAACTATTTAAGCGCCAAAAAAAAACTAAAACAAACCATCAATCCTAATGAAACATTACAATGACACCCACTGAAATCACTTTTATTATCCTGTTTTCGCTGCCGGGGTACGTCGCTATGCTATGCGGTTTATATTTAGTCCGGATGGCATACCTGAAAGAAAACCCGCTCGGACGCAGGGCTTTTGTAATGACAATTGTATTATACTTCACCTCCACTCTGGTTTGGTTTTCGCAGATACTGTATTTTGTTTTGCCGGAGATGTATGTGACGCTTCATTCCTTCATTTTTTTGACCTTCCTGTTGATTTATGTCTTTTCGTACCGGTTTGTTTTCGAGATAACGAAGGCTTTCCCGTCCGAAAATTTCTCTTTCTTCCATTTCCTGATACCTTTGTTGGGTTTTACCGTTATGCTGGTATGGTCATTCTTTGTCCCGCGTGAGGTGCAGCTGTCACTCGTCCGTTCCGGTGAAGCGGTGGCAGAAGGGTACAGCCTGTTTTCGCTGTTCTTCCGGTCGGGAATACCGATCCTGTTGAGTATGAACGTGATCTATTCATTGCTCGGGCTTCGCCGGATAGCGCGTTACCGTAAGGTAGTGGTCAATTACTCAGCCGACGAGTTCAGAGGGGCGCTCACGTGGCTGTATCAATACATCTTCGCCATGCTCGCCTTTTTTACGGGGATCAGTTCCATTTATATTGTTTCGAAAATCACACCGGTTAATGCATGGTTCTTATTCATCCCGTCTCTGATTGCCGTTATCAAATATGTCATCCTGCTCCACAATATTTTACTTGAAAACTTTGTCATCATCCGGACAGATTCGGACGATTCAAACCGGTTTGCAAGCGATTCCGGCAGTTCGCCTCAAGACAACGAATCACTCCAATCCATCAGCGGGAAATCAGATTCGACAATCAGGCATCTGGAAACATACATGCAGAAAAAAAAGCCCTACCTGAACCCGAAATATAAAATTACGGACATGACCCGCGATTTGAATACGAACCGCACCACTCTTTCGGCGTTGATAAACCGTACGTACGGCGTCAATTTCAGCCGTTTCATCAACCGTTACCGCCTTCTGGAACTCAGGCAGATAAAATCAAACTCCGTAAACAAGAATGTATCCGAAGAGGAACTTGTGCACAAAGCAGGATTCAGCGACTACCGCGGCTACCTGCGCGTGAAATTCCGCGAAGAGATAAAGCAGGATGCAGGGGCGTGACATGCAAAGACCGTAAGACCGTAAGATCGTAAGAGATTTCAAGAATCAGTTATTCAATTATTCAGTTATTCAATTATTCAATTATTCAGTTATTCAATCACCCTGTATCTTGCCTTCGCCACCTCAGCCGAACAGGCGTTAAAGTGCCACCACTCGCTGCTTATGGTTGTAAAACCGGCCTGCTGCATGATCCGGCGCAATAAACGGCGATTTTGAAATTCATCTTCTGTGATTTTTCCGGCTTTCACCAGCGCTTCTTCTCTGTCTGTATGGGCTTCTTCGCCAAAAAAATCGAAAGGGGTTCCCATAGGCAACGGGCGACCGTCCTTATTGATGATCGTAACATCGACAGCCATGCCGTAATTATGCCGTCCGTTGCGGTTGGCAGGATTGGCTACGTAGTAAACGTATGTAGTACCCCTGACTAATTCCCACATCTGACGCTGCACCTCCATCGGGCGGGCGGCATCGTAGACAAGCAGCGAATAGTCAGAATATTCGCGTTTCAGATTTTGCTGCGCCTGAACCAATTTGTTGGCTGCATCGGGATGAAGCCAGGCTTTGGTGATGCCTTCGTAGACCGCCCGGTTCATAAAATTAGCTGAAGTGGCATACACTAAATGTACCTGTATAGACAGGTCTAATTTACAAATATCAACAAAACCCATGTCTTCCAACTGAGTATCCCAGTCTGTTGTCTGTCCGCACAAGGGGATGGATAGTAATAAGAAGAAGAATATATATATTTTTGAACGCAAATGACGCAAAAGGCGCAAATGTTCGCAAATTTTCATATAATTGATAATGAAAGACATATTAAAATGAATAATTTTATTTTTGCGTCCATTTGTGCCTTTTGCGTCATTTGCGTTCTCCAAGCGAGATCTGTTCTGCATTGACCGTCTGTTGCAAAAAAAACGACGCCATTTCGGAAAATTTGGAGGTTGACTCAGTAGTCAGGAAACGGATGGAATGTCCTTTCGTCAGCCGGCAGTCCATTTCCGGGTGGCGAAACAGATAGTCCTTCAAACTCTCTGCCACACGCCTGCCTTGCGCAAAAACAGTAATCCCCTGGGGCAGAAACTGTTTTATTTTATGTATCAGCAATGGATAATGCGTACATCCCAACAGAACCGTATCGACCTTCGAATCTTTCATTAGCAGGTTTTCGATGTGTTTTTTGATATAATAATCGGCGCCCGGAGTATCATATTCCCTGTTTTCAACTAACGGCACCCACATCGGACACGCTTCATCGACCACTGTTACATGGGGAAACAATTTGGCTACCTCGAGCCGGTACGACTGCGAAGCGATCGTGCCCGGCGTTCCTAATATCCCTATATGTTTGGTCAGGCTGATCCGGTCGACCACCTCAACGGTCGGACGAATGACTCCCAACACACGCCGGTCGGGAGCGATCCGGGGCAAATCACACTGCTGAATAGTCCGCAAAGCCTTGGCTGAAGCCGTATTACATGCCAGGATGACCAACGGACAACCGGCATTGAAAAGATACCGTACGGCTTGCAATGTAAATTGATAAACGACCTCGAACGAACGCGAACCATAAGGCGCCCGTGCATTATCTCCGAGATAAAGATAATCGTAGTGCGGCAATAAATCCCGGATTTCTTCAAAGATTGTCAACCCGCCATATCCGGAATCAAATATTCCTACCGGTGCGTTTTGTGATGTCAAATTAACGTAAACCCAATTTCGTCTTTACCAACGGTGTGGCATCGATTGCAGAAGGTCCTACATACAGCAATATCTGATCGAGTCGATTAAAGACAAGTGTATACCCCTGTTCAACACTAACATCCTGGATTGCTTTTTGAAGTTTCTCCTGAATCGGCGCAAAAAGCTCTGCCTGTTTTTGCTCCATATCCTGTTGAGCTATCGTATATAAATTTTGAATACGATCCTGTAAATCCTGAATTTCTGTCTGTCTTCTCACTCTAAGATTCTCAGCCAACGTTTCCGGTAACTTCATATATTCTTCATATTTCACATTCAAGTCATTCTGCATACTTTGTAAATCAGATTGATACTGTGAACTTAATTCAGCGAGTTCTTTTTCTACCGCATCATTTTCGGGCATCATGTTAAAGATTTCAGCAGCATTTATAACCGCGATCTTCGCTTCCTGAGCGAATACTCCCAACGGGAGAAGCATACATATTAAAACTATAATTTTCTTCATTTTACAACGTTTATTAAGTTATTTACTATTCATTACTAAAAATTTTGATTGCTAAAAAAGTGCACAAATGTATATACTTTATCTTGAATATCCTAATTTCACAAGCACTTCGTTACTAATATCTATGGTCGGTGAAGCATAAATAATACTCATTGCCGACGCTCTGTCTTCGACTAACTGGTATCCTTTATCTTGGGCAATCGCTTTCACCGCTTCATAGATTTCATCCTGAATGGGTTTTATCAGGCTTGCCCGCCGCTGATACAATTCGCCGTCAGCGCCAAAATACTTCCGTTTCAACTCCATGGCTTCCAGATCTTTCAATACAATCTCTTCTTCGCGTCGCAATTTCATCTCAGCCGAAAGAAACACCAAATCGCTCTGAAAGCTCTTATACATGTTCTGTGCTTCTTCCTGAAGCACGTCTATCTCGCTTTGCCATCTCCTTGACAACTGCGACAACTGTTCATTAGTCATCTCGTAGGCAGGTATATTACTCAGAATATACTCCATATCTATCAGGGCAAATCGTTGCGCCATTGTTGCCATTGAAAACAACAGGGTCATTCCTATGAATAAAACACTTTTTCTTTTCATCGCTCTTATTATTTTTTATTATTAGACTGCAAATATAGTCAAGAGTTTATTGTTATTCTGCAATTTACGAATTTTTAACATTAGAATTCCTGTCCGAGGATAAAATGAAACTGGCTTCCACCTTTTCTTCCTCCTAACGGCGTATCAAATCCGTATCCCCAGTCTATCCCCATCATTCCTATCATAGGCAGGAAAATGCGCACGCCGACTCCGGCAGAGCGTTTCAGGTCGAACGGATGAAAATCATTGATTGATCTCCAGGCATTTCCTGCTTCAATGAAAGCTAATCCATAGATCGTAGATGAAGGCTCCAGTATAAACGGATAACGCAATTCCATCGACATACGGGTATACGCATATCCATACTGTACGATATAATTCTGGCTGCCGGCTAACGAACCGTTTTCGTAGCCTCTCAGGCCAATAATATCTACTGCATAATAACTGGTGTACCCTGTCATTCCGTCTCCTCCTACCTGAAATGTTTCAAAAGGAGTGATTTTGTTTTTGTTATAGTAACCTAAGAAACCATACTCAAGACGTGACATTAACACCGGAGTTCGTTTGGGTCCGCCCATTTGCGGCAACGGAATCAGAGGTAAAAATACCTTAGACTGGAATTTCCATTTATGGTATTCGATCCATTTGTTGATTTCACCTGCATTTGTCATACTCGCATAATCCTTTCCATCGAATAAAGAATAGGGAGGCGTAGCAGATACAGACGCTGTAAACTGGGAACCGAAGCGCGTATAGAGCGGATTGTCAATCGAGCTTCGCATCAACGTCAGATCCAAACTGAATTTATGGCTGGAACCATCACTGATAATAAAATATTGTGACCAGTTTTTCATATTATACAACTGATAGTTGAATGTCGCCATAAACTGGAAATAATCATCCGGCCAGTTCAAACGTTTTCCATACCCTATGGAAGCTCCAACCATTTGCATATACTTGCTGGGATCATACGCACTTTCGTAGAGACCTTCATACAGGTCGCTATAACCATAGCCACCATAGCCGCCATAACCGCCATAGCCATAACCACCGTACCCACCATAACCACCGTAACCGCCCATACCATAGCCGCCGTATCGAGACAATTGTTGTTGTAAGTAATTCTCATTCATACCTGTATATTTGGCGTAATACACACTTGTCGAAAACATATTGGGTCGTTTACCGCCAAACCACGGATCCATGTATGAAATGCTATAGGACTGATAATTTTGGGCGCTGGCCTGTCCGCTGATTGTAAAAGTCTGCCCTTCTCCCTGAGGAATAATGCCTTTGTATGATCCGGGATTGAAAAGATTCTTCATGGAAAAGTTTGTGAATTTCAAACTTATTTTGCCAATCACACCGGTTTGTCCCCATCCTGCTGAAACTTCTACCTGGTCGTTGCCTTTCGACACTAAGTTATAACGGATATCCACCGTTCCGTTTTCAATATTAGGTATAGGTTGAGGATCCATATTTTCCGGGTCGAAATGTCCCATCTGAGCTAATTCGCGGATTGAGCGGATCAAATCTTCTTTACTAAACAACTGTCCGGGTTTGGTGCGCAATTCACGTCGAACGATATCTTCATAGAGACGGTCGTTGCCGTTGATAACAATCTTATTGATGGTTGCCTGCGGACCTTCCTGGATACGGATTTCCAACGAAATGGAATCATTCTGCACATCTATTTCAACCGGGTCGGCGCCAAAAAATAAATATCCGTTATTATAATAGACATTTGCCACGGCATCGTCATCCGAATGTAAGCGTTCTAACAGTTTTTTCTGGTTATATACGTCCCCTGACTTCATATTCAGTAACAGCTCCAATGTTTCGGACGGGTATTTTGTGTTTCCGACAAACTGGACGCCTTTGATATAATACTTCTGCCCTTCATCAATATTGAGGATAATACTTACATATTTATCATTCACAGTTACGATGCTGTCCGAAACGATAACGGCGTCGCGAAATCCATACTCATTGTATTTATCAATCAGGTTTTTCTTGTCGTTTTCATATTCTTCGGTGGTGAATTTCTTAGTGCTGAATATTTCCAGGATACTGGTTTTGAATCTTTTGGGCAGGCTGAATTTTTCATTGGTCTTCTTCATGGCTTTTTTCAGCACAAAGTCCGATAATTCTTCATTTCCAACAATCGTAATTTCCTCGATCTTTGTTTTCAGATTCTTATCAATATTGATCTCCAACATTACTTCTCCTTCTTTCGCCAGGTCGTCTTTTTGTACGATGTCTACTTCTACATTTTTAAAACCCTTTCCGTCGAAATATCTTTGAATAAGCGTTTTGGCACGATCGATCACATTGGCCGTAACCATACTTCCTCTTCTTAATCCTAATCGGGTTTCCAATTCTTCCCGTTCGCTTTTCTTCACGCCATTGTAGGAGATTTCAGAAATACGCGGGCGTTGCCATAACTTTATTTCTAACCATATTTTATCATCTTTGACACGGGTCCCCACAATTTTGACATCCGAAAACAGCCCATGCCTCCAAAAACGCTTGATAGCATCGGTTATTTCATCTCCGGGAACATTAATGACATCTCCGACGGATAATCCTGATATACTTATCAACACATAGTCTTCGTACGTTTTTGTTCCCGGCATGGTAACTGCAATATCTGCAATCGTATAACTTCTCTGTATCGAATAGGATATTTCAGGAATTTCGTCCAGCGGAATCGTATCGGTTAACGATATGACCTGCATTTCGTCCGGCGGAATCGTATCGGTTAACGAAACAACAGGAACGTCCTCCGACAGCATTGTATCTGTCTCCACATGAATCGCATCAATCTGTGTATATCCTTTAAAGATAATCAGCGTTGCCAATGCAAAAAACAAGCGTATTTTTTTACACATACACAATATGTTTATCAATTTAATTGTTCACTTGTTTTACCAAAGCGCCGTTCGCGCTGCTGATAATACAAGATCGCTTTATATAATTCATCTTCTCTAAAATCAGGCCAGTATATATCCGTAAAATATAATTCCGAATAAGACAACTGCCATAAAAGGAAATTACTGATCCTTTTTTCGCCGCCTGTCCGGATCAGCAAATCCGGATCGGGGATTCCGCAGGTTGTCAAATAGCGCGAAAACATATCTTCCGTAATATCTTTTCTTTCAATGCATTCCGCATTCAGTTCATCTACGATTCGTTTGACGGCATTTACCAATTCCCAGCGGGACGAATAGCTTAAGGCCAGGACTAATGTCGTACCCGTATTGCCGGATGTATGATCAATACATTCCTGTAAAGCCTGCCGGACGTCTTCCTCCAAGCGCTCCAGATCGCCGATAGCCAACAATCTGATATTATTTTTCATCAGATCGGGCGTCTCGCGGTGAATCGTCGATACCAATAGAGTCATCAATGCCTGCACTTCGGTATCGGGACGATTCCAGTTTTCGGTCGAAAAAGTGTAAAGCGTCAGATATTTCAACTCAATCGTTGCTGCTGCTTCCACTACTTTACGTACCGAAATGGCTCCTTCCTGGTGTCCTTTGACACGGTCTTCGCCCCGCGCTTTGGCCCAGCGACCATTTCCATCCATGATAATGGCTACATGAAGCGGCAATTTTGTTCTCTCTATCTGTTCAATCAATCGCATCTTATCCTTTCGGGCATCAATTTACATCTTCCTCTATCATTATTTATCACCGGTTGCACTGTTACATGGGCGGCAACGGGTTCCAAAATCCCATGTTACCGAAATCATCAACAGCGAATACCAATCCTTATTTTTCAAAACGCTCCCTCCGATTCCGTAGGGATTGTCTAACACACGATTACTATCATCCGTCACATCCAAACCATCTCCGAATAATTTACGGAACGTGAATTCGCCTCCTATATTCAGCCGGTTCTTCAACTTATATTTCACGCCTACGCCTACCGGTATATTCGGACTGACAAACGTGCTTCCGGAACCGGGAGCCACCGTCACACCTGCTCCGAAAAACAGGTAAGGCGTAAACCGTTTTGTATTCAAATAGGCAAATTGATCACTGTATGGGAAAAAGTTGTATTCAAACTGTCCGCCTAATTCAAACAGATTCCGGCTAAATGAAGCCTGTGCGTTGTCGGGAAATGCATTGTCAATCCCTGCCGTACTGCCCGATACCATAGCCCATGCTACATTCGCCTTGTATGCAATCCGGAAATTGGCATTGTAACGAAAAACAACACCTGCACCGGGATTCAGGTTTTTAAACAGCGTCGTTTTGTTTGCATCGCCCATGTAAAATGACCCTCCGGCCATCCCTCCTATCTCGTATAGATACTCCTGCGCACTGATACACAGCGAGAGAGTACTCAACACGAGCATGACAAACCATCGTTGAAAAAAAATCAGAGACATATCGTTTTGTTTTTTTGTTCTCACACTTGTTTCCTTTTAACGTGAAAAAAAGCACAAAATTATATCTTACCTCTCTTAGTCCTTAAATCCCAGACGGTTTATACGTCCGCTCCACAACTCATCCAAAATATTTGCACTATTTTTTTCTTTTCCGCCGAAAAGAAGTAAAAAATTATCTTTATCAACCAGCACAGAAGCATGTCCACGGGCTTTGTACGTTTCAGGGAAAACAATCAACGTATCTGTCAAAGACCAGGTAATGCCCTTGTCTAATGAAATATAAATATCTTTTGTTGCTTCATTGGCAGCATTAATACCGCCAATCAGAAACAGATTTTCATCGTATTGGGTCAACATGACTCCTTCGCGTTTCTCAAACCAGGGTGTGCGTACATCTGTCAGCCGCACCCATGAAAGCCCAGTCATCGTTCCCCAGGCAGCATCACTCAATCCTCCGCTACGGTCTTTCCCTGCTACAACCATTAAATGCCAGTAAAACATGGATTCATAACTTGAATTGCCAAAACCTGAAACAGGAAATTCAGCCGGTACCGCTGCTCCTCTTTCCCATTGATTATCGGCAGCCATCGTAGCAAAACGCCATTCTTCATCATCCTGAATAATGGCAGCCAACACAGGCGAGGTTTTTCCTGTTTCACTGCCATTGATGCTTCCCAACAAAGATCTCACAACAAGCGTCTCGTCAGGCATCCTGTTCCATGCGCTTCCGTCTGTCGAATAATACAAGGCGCCATCGGAAGCCTGCATATATAAACAGCCTTCATATTCAGTGATCTGGGAAAGAATCAATGTTTTTCCATCAAGCCCGGTCAACGAAACAGGTATCCAGGTTTTTCTGTCGGTCAACGGCGAATGATACAACTCATATCCGCTTGTTGACCTCACATACATCCAATAATAATTATTCCACTCAATGACTTTTTGTTCCTGTACGGTCTTTCCTAACAATCTGCCGGAAAAACTGATCCATTCCATTAAATCAGGCGTTTGTTGATGGATATTCAATTTTGCTATGTACCTTTTAGTCGCATTCTGGTCAGCCGAATACACATCAAATCGAACATAATCCGAGAAATCCAACGAATCTGTCATATTCCAGGAAAGTGAGTCGCCTGTCGAAGCCTGAAACACTTCGACTACCGAAGGGTTCATTTCAAATGTTACCTGACAAATAACCAACCAATTGATTTCCGTACCGTAAGGCATTGAATCTTTATTGTATATCAATCCGTTGACCTGATCAATTGTAAATATAACATTCTCAAGGCCAGGGATCGAATCGCTCTGTAATTTAAAAGAAGCTATCAGACAATTCGACGTATTCCAATGATCATAATCATCCGTATCTGCCAGACAGGAAGACATGATACAGGTTAAGCATCCCAAGAGCCATAATTGCAGATATTTTGTTTTCATTCGCACAATAATTTGAAACAAGTCCACAAAAGTAGAAACATTTTTGACTTTATCATTCATACTTGCCAAACATTTATGTTTTTTTAGTTTTTTCATTTATTATTTACAAATTTATACACCGGAACTTTCACTCCATTCCCCAATGTGACTGGAGCTGTTTCTATCTGTAATTCATCCCATAAGCCATTATCCAGAAAACTTTGATGCAAGCTTGCCCCTCCTTCCACCAGCAATGAATACAGTTTTCGTTCAAACAAAGCATCTAACATCTGAGGTATCACTTGTTGAGAAAAATCAATCTCTATATATTCTATGTTTTTTTGAACCTGAAACCCTCGCCATCCCCCTGTCCCCTTCAAAGGAGGATTTTGAACCTCAAACATGGAACCTGGAACAAACACCAAAGTACGTACCTTTCCATCCAACAAATGATATGATGACGGGATTCGGAATGTACGATCCGGGAAAACGCGTACCGGCGAGTCCCCTGCCCAATGCCTTACCGTCAGGAAGGGATTATCCAACCATGCCTTATTTGTACCGATCATAATAGCCGCAACTTCAGATCGCAACTTATGCACATGCCGGCGGGTAACAGGAGTCGATAGTTGAACAGGTTTTTCGGAAGCATCTGTGCGGATTCGATCCATGTATCCATCCCGGCTTTGCGCCCATTTGAGGATGATGTATGGACGTCGTTTTCTTTGGGCTGTCATAAAAAAACGGTTTAACTCCATCGCCTCCTGTTCCATCACTTCTGTTATGACTTCTACGCCTGCATCGCGCAACATGGTTATCCCCTTTCCAGCCACTTTAGGGTAAGGATCCAGGCAACCGACAACGACACGGGGGATTTGTTTTTGCAGGATGTATTCCGTACAGGGAGGCGTCTTGCCCGTATGAGCGCACGGCTCTAAATTTACATACAGGGTAGAATCACGCAACAGGGTTTCATCCTGCACAGCCTGTATCGCATGGACTTCAGCATGGGCACATCCATATTGCCGATGGAATCCTTCACCGATAATTTGTCCTTTGTGTACAATCACAGCGCCAACCATCGGATTCGGCGCAACAGACGATCTGCCTGATTGAGCTAATTCCAAACAACGCATCATATATTTTTCTTCTACCTGCATGTTGTTTTCCGGTAGTTTTTAATATCTTTGTATCATCATTATTTTATGAACGAAATAATTACATATATACGGAAATCGTTAGAGACACAGTATCCTCTGGAAGAAATTCGCAGTCTAACCCAGTGGATACTTGAAAAAGTATGTAATCTCCCGCGACATCAGCAAATATGGTGCAAAGATAAGGAATTATCTCATACGGAAAAACAAACCATCCAAACGATTGTACAACGGTTGCAAAAATCGGAACCGATCCAGTATATTTTCGGTGAAACAGAATTTTATGGACTCCCGTTCAAAGTCAGTCCTGACGTGCTGATTCCCCGTCCTGAAACAGAAGAATTGGTAAATCGTATCATTGGGGAACAAACGGCGTCTAACCTCCGGATATTGGATATCGGCACAGGAAGCGGATGTATTGCCGTTACGCTTGCCAAAAAACTAACCGAAGCCGACGTGTATGCGCTTGACAATTCGGAGGAAGCTCTGAAAATAGCACAGTACAATGCGTTACACAACGAAGTCGCAGTTCAGTTTATACAAACCGATATCTTTGCATCAAAACTGCCTGATTCTCTCTTATTGCCTGTATTTGATTTGATTGTAAACAATCCGCCTTATGTGACAATGCGCGAAAAAGCGACATTGAAACCGAATGTATTAGCGTACGAACCTCATCAGGCATTGTTTGTTCCGGACGACGATCCAATACGTTTCTACCGCCGGATTGCCGAATTGGGTCGGGACAAATTAGCTTCAAATGGTTTATTGTACTTTGAAATCAATACATTATTTGGAGAAATGATTTGCCGGATGCTTGAGCAAAAAGGGTACCGGCACATTGAGCTTACGCGTGATCTATCCGGAAAAGAACGATTTATAAAAGCACAGAAATGAAACAACGTAACGAACCGGAGATTTTACATCTGGCTGCATCCTACTGTTCTACGGCAGAACGCTGTATCCGGGATGTCCGCCTGAAAATAGTTGCGGCGGGAGCCTCCCCGGAAATGGAAGAACGGATTATCGCTCACCTGCTGAACGAAAAATTTATTGACGAAACGCGCTATTGCCGATGTTTCGTCAACGATAAATTCCGGTTCAACCGCTGGGGACGTATCAAAATCGACTATGAGTTACGACAAAAAAACATTGCTTCAGCGCTTATCTCCGACGCCATCAGTCAAATCGACGAAGAAGATTATGAATCGGTTTTATATGCGCTGCTGAAAGACAAAAAACGAACAACTAAAGGACAAACGCAACAGGATCTTTTGAACAAACTTTACCGTTTTGCCCTAAGTAGAGGATTTGAAAGCAACCTGACGGTTCGACAATTGAAAAAACTGTTTAATCAGCGCTTCGATGTGGACGAATGATCTCCTGCAATTATTCTACCCTCGCCTGTGTATCTTGTGTAAAAAGCAGTTAATCGAGGATGAACAGCATGTATGCCTGCACTGTTTTTGTGATTTACCCCGTACAAATTATCATATCCGCATGCACAATCCCGTATTGAAATTATTTGCCGGTACGCTTCATATAAACAAAATATTAACCTTTCTGCTGTTTGAAAAAGACGGGAAAGTACAACAATTGATTCATTCTATTAAATATTACGGAAACAAACAATTAGCCAAATATCTGGGAAGGATTGCCGCCATCGAAATGAAAACGGACAGACTGTTTAAAGGCATTGATACATTAATGCCTGTCCCTCTTCATCCGCGAAAAAGAAGGAAACGGGGTTATAATCAGGCCGAATGGATAGCCAGGGGAATTGAAACGGTCTGTCATTGTCCGATAGAAAACAATGTGTTATTCAGAGCTATAGATACAGATTCCCAAACCCGTAAAACGATTTATGAACGTCACCGGAACATGGAGGAAATCTTTTCCCTGCAAAATGCCGATTCACTGAGAGGTAAACATATTTTGCTGATTGATGACGTCATTACCACCGGCGCAACCATCAACGCCTGCATCAAAACATTAAGCGCCATCCCTGAGCTTCGTATCAGTATTTTCTCATTATCGGTAGTGCACATCTTTTAGAAGATAGGATTCGCCCCACGCCATAATAACATAAGGCGCTTTGACTTCTTTCATTCTTTTAAATGTCAACCAATAAGCTTCCCGGTGGTCAATGGTATGTCCCACTTCATTTTCATGTCCGCATATCACTAATGCAGGGTTAATGCCCGAAACAAATGGTGCCATAGGCATCATCCAGCATTGAACCAGGAGCACATCTACCTTGACTTTGCTGCCAGCATGGGCAATTAAATCTTCGGAATAATCCTGATCGCCCGTATGCATGATCGTTTGCCCTTCAGGTAAAGTAATCATATACACATTGTTTAATACATTTCCCTGATGTCCGGGATAAACGCGCACAGTCAAAGAGGTATTTTTTGCCGGCAAAGGAATCGTCTCCGTAATCATCTCACTTCCCCGTACGAATCGAATCTGCAAAGCCGTCGTTGTCCACTTCTCTTCAGGAACAATCACCTCCTTCCCCTGTTCGCAAAACATGCGAATCACAGAAAGATCGGCATGATCGCCATGGGCATGCGAAATAAAGAGTATATCACATTGTTCCACGATCGAACGCATCAGCGTATCGCTGATAAAATATTGATCTGATCCTACCCTGCTAACCAAATCAATCCCAATGGTTACACTTGGCGTTTGCACAATAAATCCATGATTATAAAAGCGATAAAAACGTGTTTCGCTTCCGGTTGGCTTAGGTTTTTGTAGCTCATTGAGGATGTTGACGGCTACTTTGTTCATGTACGACTTGAACGCAACCCCATTATCCAGGCGCGTATCGTGCAATAACACATCCAGTGCAAGCAGCGCAAATCTGCGTTCGATACCCATGTTCGTAGCAGGCGGATGAGCGTCAAAAACCTGATAAGCCATTTCAAAGGCGAGCGAAGCCTGATCCTGCAGGTAAGTTTCACTGTCGCCCCAATAGTGCAACCTTTCCTGCGCTGACAACCTTCCGGTGATCAATAAGCAAAGAGTGAACGAAATCACTGTCAATCCAAATAACTTTTTCATCGTGTTAATAGTTTATAATGATCTACAAAAGTAATATAAATTTTCAATTAATAAATACTATCTTTACGCCGAAATTGGAAGGGAGAATCAGTGATTCAGTTATTCAATAGATACGTGATGTGAGTTAAAAGAGAAAAGAGACGAGTATGAGTAAGATAGTTTTTCCTGCGGAATGGTATCCACAAAGCGCCGTGCAACTGACATGGCCGCATCAAAATACTGACTGGGCGCCTGTTTTAGACGAGGTCATACCCTGTTTTGTGGAAATTGCCAAAGCAATCATGAAACATGAAAAGGTGTTAATTGTCTGTCCGGATCAATCGGAAGTCAAGCGACAGCTTGGCTATGTAGACGAAAGCCGTATTGTCTTCAGGGAGATGATGACAAACGACACCTGGGCGCGCGACCATGGAGGGATCACCGTTTTTAACGATGGTACGCCCACAGTATACGATTTTGTGTTCAACGGCTGGGGTATGAAGTTTGCTTCCGACAGGGATAATCTGATTACCCGTTGTCTTTCACTAAGCAATACTTTCGTCCATGATGTAAAAGTCGTTAACAAGCAACCTTTTGTATTAGAAGGAGGTAGCATCGAATCTGATGGGCAGGGCACATTGCTTACAACAGTAGAATGTCTTTGTTCGGTCAACCGGAACGAATACCTGCAGGAAGAACAGTTGGAATACCATCTCAGGGATTTTTTTGGCGTTGAACAAATCTTGTGGATTGAGAACGGATACCTTGCAGGCGATGATACAGATAGCCATATTGACCTCTTAGCCCGTTTTTGTGACGAACATACCATTGCCTATGTAAAATGTGACGATCCCTCAGATGAGCATTTTGACGAACTGCAAGCCATGGAGGAAGAACTGAAGGCTTTCCGGACAATTGACGGCAAACCTTACCGGTTGATACCGCTACCTATGGCCAATGAGACGGTATGGAACGGCAAACGATTGCCTGCCACCTACGTCAATTTCCTGATCATCAACGGAGCCGTACTTGTTCCGTTCTATCTTACCAATCAAGATGAAACAGCACGGAGAACCCTGCAGCAAGTGTTCACCGACAGGGAGGTCGTTGGTATCAACTGCCTCCCGCTACTCAAACAGCATGGCTCTTTACACTGTGTAACTATGCAGTATCCGGAAGGGGTTGTGATGTAGGGTTTAAGGGGATTTTTCAAGACTGATAGATTGAAAGATTCAAGAATTTTAAGATGTAAAGTTCAAGGTTAATTTTTATTCAATTAATCAATTAATCGTAATTCATAATTAGTTTTTATGCAAACAGGACTTATCCAACAGCAAAACACGGCAGATGTCCGGGCGAATATCTCAAAATCAGCACAAAATATCCGTTCCTGTGCACAACAGGGAGCAGAGTTAGTTGTCCTTCCCGAATTACATAACAGCCTGTATTTCTGCCAGACAGAAAAAACAGATCATTTTGAAATGGCTGAAACCATTCCAGGCAATTCAACTGCTCTGTTTGGTCAATTAGCGAAAGAGCTTGGCATCGTACTTGTCCTTTCTCTTTTTGAAAAACGGGCGCCGGGACTTTACCACAATACATCCGTTATCCTCGAAAAAGACGGCTCAATAGCCGGAAAATACCGTAAGATGCACATTCCGGACGATCCGGGCTATTACGAAAAATTCTATTTCGCACCAGGCGATTTGGGGTTTGTACCGGTTGAAACGTCTGTTGGGCGATTAGGGGTGTTGATTTGTTGGGATCAGTGGTATCCCGAAGCCGCCCGGCTGATGGCGTTGAACGGAGCCGAAGTATTGATCTATCCCACTGCAATAGGCTGGGAAAGCAGCGATCCGGTCGACGAACAAAATCGCCAATTAGACGCATGGCGCACTGTCCAACGCGGACATGCCATTGCAAACGGTATCCCGGTAGTAACCGTTAATAGAACGGGGAACGAACCCGATCCTTCCGGACAAACGGGCGGCATCCGATTTTGGGGCAATAGCTTCGTGGCAGGGCCTCAAGGCGAATTGCTTTGTGAACTACCCAACCATGAGGAAGCAAACCGCGTCGTAGATGTGGATATTGCACGAAGCGAACAGGTGCGCCACTGGTGGCCTTTCCTGCGCGACCGCCGGATCGACGCATTCGCAGGATTGACCCAACGCTATTTATTGGACTCAAAATAAAGCATCATTTCCGCCTCTTTCAGGGAGGTTAATACTTATTTTAAATTATTTTCACTCATACCAATTAATGTATATAAAGCCGTAATCGCCTCCAGAGAAGTATTTTTCATCCCTGTTATATTTGATATCAGATTAATAAACTTGATAATCAAATCACATTCTTTGGCAAATGCCTGAATTTTAGCCTGTCGCTCTTCCAATAATTTTCTTTGATTCCCCATAAAATCATAATTCGGGTTATACGACTGTGCATCCTGTTTTAGTTTTTCAGATGATTTTGTTATAATGATCACGCTGTCTTCGATATGCTTCGTGGCGCAATACAGCAACAAAATGGTTTCCTTATAGGTAAATGGCGGTGTTCCCGGTTTGTTTTTCAACTTTTCTCTGTCGTCGGAAAAAAGTTTGACAGATGCAGAATAGCCCTCAAAGTCAGTAGATAAATAAAGAAACTGGCTGGAAAGGCTCAGCAGGTCGGCTGTATTGGCGTTTAAATTCCCATACTCCTGCTGAAGCAGTACAGCTTTAATCAATTCTCTTTGTTCTTTAACGGGATTATCGTAAAGGGTAAACCGCAACGCATTTAATATTTGTATGGTTCCTTCATCCAATGTTTCCTCAAAATATTTTTCACACCGGCTACATCTTCCATCTGAAACTTCCCATGTGTGTGATGTAAGTTCTTTACCGCAACCCTCGCATATTGCAATGCAAGATGAGTTTGGTTCGCCGTATTGGTGTTCTTCATCTCTTTTCCCTGAGCAGTTCTTGCGACTGCACTTACAGCCATTCCATTTATGTCCGAATATACTACATATTATACTCATTTTCTTTTTATTGCGCCCCCCTTAAAGGAGCAGTAAGTACTATTTTAATTATTTACAGGGCCCTTCTACAAAACCCTTACGTCATCATGAACTCGTTTCAGGTCGTTCCCTGATTTTGGTTCATACTCATGGTTAAGACTCAAAACACATACGCCAATCCTACTCTCTTAGGATACATATTTATTTGAAAATAAGGCGAAGGTGATTCGGATGAATAATATTGTCGGTTAAATTCCCTGAGTGCACGCCTTTTCTTGCCGCCTCCGATTGCCAGGATAGGAATGCCGGCTCCCATTAAAGCAATACCGGCTGTCATTATCACAGCGCCCCCACCAATTATCTCATCATCATCCTCTTCAGCGCCGACGCCTATGACGCCGAGACCTAATACAAATGAGCCGATTCCCGTACCTGTAAGTATCCATCCGGCAGTTTGCATTCGTCTTCCTCTATTATATTGTGAATATAATGCCGGAGAATTGATTCTCATTGCTTCCCGGACATTGACCGGTCGTAATTGCATCACTCCGTAATTGTGATTGAATTCAAACTCCGTTTGGAAAGGCATCCATTCTGTTTCGACAGTTGGCGATCCTGTTTGGACAATAGCAGGTTCTGCTGAAGGACTGGATTCTTCAACAACATTGACATCCTGCGCATAACACACACATTTAATGACAATTAAACACATTGCCAATAATAAGCGACTTTTCGGTAAACAAACCTTTGAGCGTTTTTCCGATTCCCTGATAATTAAATTTTTCATTTTGTTTATTTATTAATTGTTTTACATTAACCTCTTACGAGGCAGTTATTAAATTATTTCACTGCAAAAATACATATTTTTTATAATACGCGTCAATCCCCCAAAAGGGTGAAAATGAATCCGTGTTTCTGGAACTCTTAACCCTGACAGGGTTTCAATCCACCCGCATGCGTACAATGTCCCCTGTTCATAATGATGTTATTGTAATCTTACTGTTTGACAGCTTGTGCTTAAAGTAACAGTACCCGACCAACTGAGACCACCACTACAAGATGCTGTATAAGAATATGTTCCAAGAGGAAGGTTCGGAAAAGTAGCTGTATATGAACCTCCACATACTGGAGACGTTCCAATTCCAATAAAAGCCTGCGTGATCGTTCGTGATCCTTGACCGCTTAATGTTACGTTAATTGGTCCGCAAACAAATATACTTGTCCAAAAAGCAATAGAGCCTGAAGTGGGGGCGCCGGATTGGGTCACACTAATCGTACGCGTTGTTCCACCTCCACTGATTGTTATAGTTGCTGTACGTGAAGATGTTGAAGGATTGGCGGCTGCTGTAACAGTAACTGAACCATTGTTTATCCCGGAAGAAGGGGAAACGGTAAGCCATGTTGCAGAACCTCGGTTGACAGTCCAATTTATGTTAGATGTGACATCAAATGTTTGCTGTTCACTGCTATTTGAAAAATTTATAGAAGCCCGCGATATGGATAATGATGGTGTGAATCCGGACTGCGTAACATTGATGGTGTACGTATGATTGGCTCCACGGACAGTAATGGTTGCTGTCCGTGAGGATGATGATGTATTGGCAGTGACTGTAACGTTGATCGTCTGGGTAGAAGAGCCGGATGAAGGTGAAACAGTTAACCAGGCAGCATTACTGCTAACAGTAAAATTTGTAGTGGCAGTGACAAGCAATGTTTTTGATTCAGCAGAGGATGAAAAACTCATAGAAGTTGTCGTTACCAAGACAGGAGCACGCTCTTGAGTTACATTGATCGTTCGAGTTAAGCCTCTCCCACTGACGGTTATGGTTGCTGTTCGCGAGAATGCCGTAGTATTAGCGGCAACTGTAACTGTTATCGTACCATTGTTCGATCCGGCAACCGGAGAAACGGTAAACCATGGAGAACTACTGAGGGCTAGCCAATTGGTATTGGATTCTATCGTAAATGTTATGGATTCGCCAGAGGGTGAAAAACTCATAGAAGTTCTTGATAAGGTCAAATATTCAGCAGTTCCTTCCTGCGTTACATTGATGGTTTGCGTTAGATCACCTGCTTTGACGGTTATGGTTGCTTTCCGTTCTATTGCAGAAGGATTGGCAGTGGCTGTAACAGTCACCGTACTGTTGTTAGAGCCGGAAGATGGTAAAACCGTAAGCCAGGATGTTTCGCTACTGCTAACTGTCCAACTTGTGTTGGATTCTATCGCAAATGTTTTTTCTTCGGATGATGATAAAAAAGTCAATGAAGTCGTCGATGCAGACAGAGAAACTCCTACTTGTGTCACGCTGATAGTATGCACTATTTCACCACCGGTGACGGTTATGGTTGCTGTCCGTTCTGATGCTGTTGTATTGTCTGTTGCGGTAACATTGACAGTAGCGTTTTTCGAGCCTGATAACGGGGTAATTGAAAGCCAGGTTTCATCACTGTTAATCATCCAACTTGTATTGGATTTAATATCAAATGTTTTTACTTCACCTGAAAATGAAAACTCCAGTGTGCTTGTCACAATTTCCAGTGAATCCGGTTTTTGGCATCCGGTAATCCATATCATTCCAACTGATAAAGCCAATCCTGCCATTATCTGCCATACTCTTTTCATCATATTTTTTTGTTTTTGCCCCGTTTCGGAGCGGTTAACACTTATTTTTAATTGTTTTACTCAATTGATCACCCTTTTCTTTTTTCCATGAAAAGTGAGTGTCGAACCACTCCCGTCATTGCTGTAAACAATAATTTTGTCAGGGTTTTTGGTCGTATTAAATTCATATTCATAAAGCCCTGCACTAATATTCGCACCTTCGTATTCCAAATTCTTACTACCGACAACAATCCTCATGCCAATAACGGGAACCATTTTCCCTTGACTGATAATTACTGTTCCCTTCATATCACCTACAAGTTCGACGGTCACATTTCCCTTGCTGTTTTTAGAGATTTCTCCAATACTGACACTATAAACATCATTTTGGTATTTTATGGTACCGAATTTCTCACCGAGGTCTTCCTTATCACAACCTGAAAGGGTGAGGCACATCATTGCAGTTACTATTACTACCAAAGATACCTGCATACATTTAAGCCATTTGTATACGGCTGTTCCATTCATTGAATTTTTCATTTTAATTTGTTTTATGTTATTAATTAATAGTTTTTTTCCCCTTAGAGGGCACTTAATACTTGTTCTTAATTGTTTATACTCATTTTTGTTCAACTGTTTCCTCCGCTCCTCCCCGTTTCATAGCGGGGAGGTAATGGTTTGAAGTTTCTGACTTCGTGTTTTTGGCGGTAAAAACGCGAAACCATAACTTCCTCGCTAAGAAGCGAGGAGAATCGGGGCATTTTTATCCTGTCAGTTCATTTTCTTTACGTTTGCCAAGGCGATACCAACAACTATTGCAGGGATTAAAAGAGCCCCAATATTCCAAATTCCCGTTGCCAAAAGAACGATTTGATTAAGTACCACAAATCCTGTGTATGTATAAGCAGCCCATTTTTTCATTTGCCAAAGTCCGACCATACAAACAAAACCCAAAATACAGGAAAGCCCCAGGTATGGTGGATACCAACTCCCTATTAGTCCCGCAAAGTCAGAAAAAATCATCGGAATTGAGAGTGCAGCGCCGATAAATCCTAAAATGCAAATTACTGTAATTGCTGTCGGACGTATCTTGCTGTCAACTCCGTTTTCAGTTTTCATATCTACATTATTTGAATCCGAAGGTATCTTTTCTTGCTGCATATTCGCTCCCTTTCCACTTGATATACTTTCTGCTGTCGGCTTTATTTCCGAATAGATTGTATAATCACTCTCACAAAACGGGCATTTCTTTCGAGTTATACCGTCTGATTCAATCGCACATTCCGAACACGCTATCTTGCTACAGGAACCGCATTTGTACAATACCTTAACGCCGAGAAGGTTTTTGAATGCGGGGCTGTTAAGTAACATCGCATTAATAGCATCATCACTTTCGCTTGCGGTTTTGGAAAAAGCATCGTGTAAACTTGAATCGTCTTCCGTGTACTCATACCCGCATTTGCCGCATTTAACCGCCTGTGTAAATACCTTCCCCTCGTCAGCCTTACTTATTACAGCCCAACCTGGAATTGACGGAACATACGCAACAGGTTCATACATCATCCCACTGCCAAATTCAAAGATTTGTTTGCAATGTTCGCATTTTACCCTGGCATTCGCTCCGCCCTCTTCAACATAGATACTTGTATACTGTCCACATTGCGGACAATTTACTTTAAGATGTGCTATCTTTCCCATAATTTTTCTTTTTAATACCCCTTGCAGGGCAGTTAATACTTGTTTTAATCATTTATATTAAATTATTTCGCTGCAAAATTACATATCCATAATATACGTGTCAATCACCCAAAAGGGTGAAAATGAATCCTCGTTTTTTTTCTCTTCCATCTGTTTCTTTCATTGCTGCAATCCCTGATTTGTGTCGGGCGCAACTTCTAATTTTCCTGCGCTAATGGCTTTGCAGGGCTTGCCGTTTATTGTTTTAAACTTTGTTTGTCTGTTCATCATACTTTTTTCTTTTAATGTTTCTCCCTCCGCTCCTCCCCGTTTCATAACGGGGAGGTAATGGTTTGAAGTTTCTAACTTCTTCATTCACATCTTTCTACTTTGGTTTAACCTTCATTGTTGTCCCAGTAAAAAAGCGTGTAAACGCTGGGTTGGTTTACACGCTTTGGGTTGTATCGTATGTAGAATTTATTACCTGAGCAGTATCAGGTCGAAATACATAATCTTTGTTTTTAATTCTTTTTCATGCGGTAAGCCGATATGGTCTTTTTCCTGTTTATCCGACGAGAACAGGGTTTTAAAGCCGTTCGCCTCGTAGAATTTCAATGCCGGTTCATTGTTATAGGCATCTACGGTGAGATAACGACATGCTGTTTTATAAGAAGGTTCAAGCATCCAATGCATAATAAATTCCATCAACTCCGAACCAATGCCTTTACCGCTAAAATCTCTTGCTACCCCTAATCTGCCTATCAAGGTAGCCGGATAACTGCTTAGGCTTTTCTCGTGCGGAATGTTTTCTGTCAGTTTTCTTCGCCTGTTATTGGGAAGATTGCGGGAGTCAATACTCGAATTGGACAGTGTAAATGCACAAACAATAACCGAATTGTCGCTTTTCAAACGAAATGCGTATGATTTCCCCAACAATTGCAGCTCATATTTGACAGCATCATTAAGAAAAAAATCATCCAGGTCTTTATCGCCACAGGAAAACGGTTTTGATTGCATTAACATTTCTTCGGTAAGCGAAAAAACAGAGCAGTTATCCTGAAGAAACCCCATTGCCTACGAAAAAGGTAAACTGCCACGCTTTTTGGCATCTTCCATAATCGCACGAAACGAAGCAATAGATTCTTCAGAGAATTTGATCGAGCCGCGCTTCTTCTCGTTTGCTTTTGCTTCCTTTAAAAACCGGCGGGCTGCTTCGCCTTCCAAAACCGGTATCCCTCTAATAGGTATTGCCATAAGAATTGCATTTTAAAATCACGGCACAAAGATACAAATCAATTAGGAATTAAGAATTAAGAATTAAGAATTTTTTCAGTTATTCAATTAATCGTAACTCATAATTGTTTTTTTCGTGTAAACCAATATGTCAAAGAACGCTTTTTTGAATGGTTAATGGTCAGTGGTTAACGGTTAATCACTTATCATTTATCATTAACCATTACTACTCATCTGTTTCTTTCATTGCTGCAATCCCTGATTTGTGTCGGGCGCAACTTCTAATTTTCCTGCGCTAATGGCTTTGCAGGGCTTGCCGTTGGGTGTTTCTAAACCTTTTATCGATTATTGATTACCTATTCCAAATTCAGCAATCCAATAAGTATTGTTTGTCGTATCATGACTCACAACCCCAAAAGCTCCAAAATCTTTTATCGGATAAGATCTATCATTACGGTCTAATTTTATGGCTTTGAACAAATAGTGATTTTCGGGCAATGAAATACTTGTACCTTTTAATTGTGCATATAATTCCTGTTTTTCTGCGTCGTCATCGGGAAATGCAAGAAAATATGAACCTGCGTACTTATTAAACACTTCAACCGCATTTTGAAGCTGTGTTTGTTCAATCTGCGGATCGCACAATATTTTATAATTTCCATTTACAGCGCAACTATCTAAAAATATTGACATAACAGTAGCCGGATTGTCGGCTTTTATTCCATCTGTGCTAATGGTTACCTGCGAACCCTCTTCATGTGTAAATACACCTAAATCAACGCCCTGTGACCATGCAGTTGGCATCATCGATACCATCATAACTAAAAAAACAATTATCCTTTTCATATTCTTTTTGTTTTATGCCCCTTTCGGAGCGGTTAATACTTATTTTTAACTATTTATACTCATTTTTATTGAATTATTTCGCTACAAAACTACAACCTTTCATAATGCCTGTCAATCCCCCAAAAGGGTGAAAAAACAGTTGGGGATTCTGAAACAAGTTCAGAATGACGGTTGGTGGGCTTGCCGTTGATTGTTTTAATCTTTGTTTGTCTGTTCATCATACTTTCTTTTAATCTTTCGCTCTGTCGAAGTTATAAACTTCTGTTGTTTATCGCACAAGTCTGTAGACTTGCGCGAAATGAGGTTGTACGCTGGCATTCTATGACTTCATCGTTGTTATGTCTTATATCCCAATAAATCTCTGATTCAAACTTTTTGCTATGGGGGAAGCATTATCATCAAGTTCAATTAATTTTCGAAGCAATTTACCATACTTCGCTGCATCCTGTTTTCTCCCTGCATCACCTAACGCAGAAACATACATTGCAGTATATTTACTGATGAAACCAATGTCTGATTGTGTTAGATTGCCAATTTTAGCAATAAACATCATTACCAATGTTTTTGCATGAGATTCAATATCCTTTTCTCCGGTTTGTTTTCCTCCTTCCTGAGTGAAAACCATGATTTGAAATATCAAATCCATTTCATCTGATGTGAAAGAGGTTACAGGTACCAATTCCGTTCCGTCCAAACTGTTTTCATCATTTTTCTGTAAATGACTTTCAGTTTTTGTTGCACCACATCGTTCGCATTTGCCGCCATTCCATTTGTGAAAACCAAATAAACATGCTTGTTCATACCAAACT
>Ga0099364_10001607_pt1 | contig 36838 bp, 33 predicted proteins | sample TergutTh196P3_FD_73070 | JGI IMG/M metagenome (GOLD analysis project Ga0099364, IMG submission 73070) | Microcerotermes parvus P3 segment gut microbial communities from Pointe-Noire, Republic of the Congo - Th196 P3 | ecosystem: Host-associated > Arthropoda: Insects > Digestive system > Gut ... | reverse complement strand
ATATTTTGACAGATGAAGAAATTGAAATATTAAAAAAGGACATAGCGGCCATTCAAGCGAATATTGATATTTTTAAGTTTAACAAAGGGCGCAGAACATCCTACAGTGACGAATATGACGAGGTACGCATTAAGGGTGACGTATTGCCCAATGCGAATTCGACCCACCCTAGAGATTTAATGAGCGCGCGGGCTGTTTTGGCTCATGAATATTACGGACATCGCCCGTACAGGAATATAAAAAGACCGTTACCATACGGCAGTTGGAATGACGAATTCAGAGCAAGTTACATGGCAGCCCAAAATGCGCCGGGATTAACGGATGATGATAGAAGGTTTTTGATTTTGGACGCCTTGGAACGCGCAAGGAGCGCAGGAGTAACTATTACAAACAACTCTTTCATAAGGGGGGTTCTTTATGGCTACTAACGTAAGAACGCTTGACGTAACAAAAGAAGAGGCCGCTCTTTTAGCCGGGACGGAAGATGATTTTATCGAATACGGCAAAACCAGCGTAAAGTGCCCGCGTTGCGGAGGAAATCTTGTTATGACTGATTGGGATTCATCCTACACTATCGGCTGCGAACACAATTGCGTGACTATCGGTTTCCGCGGCATTTAATTTGACCCTGTTATGTGAAACCACATTTTAGGCAGTATAAAAAACAGTATAATAAATACAAGCGCCCTACTGTTAAGCTGGATATATCAATGTTTTATAAATATTATTCGAAGTCTGCCGGGACGCGTGATAAGGAATTTACCGCCAAAGCCGAGCTATAAAAAAATCGGTTTTGGCGTATACTTTATATTCAGACATTTAATAGAAAGGCGGGGGCAAATATGAATTACGGGAAAAAAATACTTTGTATCACCCGGACGGCAACTTTCGCGGCATTGATAATTTTCTGCTTTTTTACGTCTGGAACAACTTCGGCTTTTTCAAGCGAAAGCGGAGGAAATGACGCGGCGATAAAGGTTATGCTTGTGGACGGCGCGCCGCTTCTTGGCATGACTAATATGATGCCGGGCGGATTTACGGTAATAGACGGATATGATATTTTGTATACCATGACAAACGATTCCGATGCGCTTGTTGCCGCCCTGATTAATCAAGAACCCGATTTCGCAATCGCGCCCATAAATGTCTCGGCGATGATGCATAATAACGGGAGCGGATATCGTCTTGCCGCCGTAACAATATGGGGTATCATGCAAATAGTTACCGACCGGGATGTAACGTCGCTTGAGGATTTGAAAGGCGAAACAATAGCGGCTTTTGGCAGAAGCGGAACGCCGGGAATAACTTTAAGAAGCGTTCTTAAACAAAATAATATTGATTTTGCCGAACCTGACGACGCAAACTTCACGCCCGACCCTGATAAGGTCAGCATTATTTATCTGACTGCCGCAAGCGACGTCAGAGACGCCATTGCGACAGGAATGGAAATAGGCGGGAAAGCTGTCGGTTTCGGACTATTAGCGGAACCTGTGGCAACGGCTATTACAGGTTTTGCAAATAACGCGGGCAGACCGGGCTTCACCGCAAAAATAAATTTACAAACGGAATGGGCAAAAAACAACGACGGTGAGATTTATCCGCAAGCCGCTTTGATATTCCACGAAAGACTTTTAACTGAAAATGCGGATTTTGTGAATGAATTTATCGCTATGGCTGAACAATCTTCGATTTATGCCAACGATAATCCCATAGAAACCGGAGACTTGGCTGTAAGCCTCGGCTCTATCGCAATTCCCAACGGAACGATAGTCGGCCGCGCGCATAGCGCGGGCGGATTGCCTATGAACTTTACATACGCCGCCGACGCAAAATCAGCGATAAACAGATACCTCCAGGCGCTTATGGAAGAAAACGCAAATTTAACGGGAGGCAAAATGCCGGCGGACGACTTTTATTATGTTAAAGAATAATTTCAAAGGTTTGATATTTTCATCATTATCTTTTGCAATTATTATCGCGGTATGGTGGATACTCGCCGAAACAAGATTTAAACAAACGGGAATAATTCCGACGCCGATCGGCGCGTTACGGTTAATCGGAGAAGAAATGCAAAAAGACAGCTTTGGCAAAGCTGTTTTCAACACGCTGGAACGCTCGCTTATCAGTTTTTTTATTTCTTTTTCTGTTGCGGGCGTTTTGGCTGCAATTGCTCATTTCAAAAAATTTGTCGGCAACATGTTGAATCCCTTTATTGTGCTTTGCCGTTCAATGCCCACGATGGCGTTGATTTTAATATTGCTCCTTGCTGTGGGGAGTAATATGCTGCCCAATGTAGTTGCATTTTTGGTAGTTTTTCCGCTCTGCTACGAAAACATGCGGGCGGCGATAGCCGAAACGGACGAAAAACTGATAACAATGGCCACGGTTTTCAAGATACCAAAATGGAGACAAATCACGGGAATTTATATCCCCGCAATGCTCCCGCTGGTATTTTCGTCAATCATTGCCGGCTTCGGACTTAATATCAAAGTAGTGATCGCCGCGGAGGTAATGGGCTTGCCGTCCATGTCCATAGGTTATCTTATTTTATCCGCGAGGCAAGGTTTTAATTTTGGGGTTTCATTCGCATGGTTAGTCATAGCCGTAATTTTAAGTCTTGTTTGCGAGAGTATTCTTCGGCTCGCGGGCAGGCTATGCATGCCTTATAAATATCCTGACTCAAAAATTATCAAAGGGCTCGTAACAAGGGTATTCGCAAGGCGAAAAAAATCACAGAGGACCGGGGAACAATGATAACTTTCAGCAATGTTAATATGCGTTTCAACGACTTGGCGGTTATGGAAAACTTTTGCGAAAAATTTGAAGAAAATAAAGTTAATTGCATTTTCGGACCTTCGGGGTGCGGTAAAACAACCCTGCTGAACTTAATCAGCGGCATACTCAATGAAAATAGCGGACAGATAACTAAACCCCAAAGAATTTCTTATGTTTTTCAGGAAGAACGGCTGATACCTCAAAAAACCGCGCGAAAAAATCTGGAATTGGTTTTAAAAAGCGTTTTTAAGAACAAAGCGGAACTACGGGAAATAATAGATAAATTCCTTAAAATTTCCGATTTGGAAGAGGCCGCGGATTTATACCCGCACGAAATGAGCGGGGGAATGCGCCAGCGGCTTGCTTTGATCAGGGCTTTTGCGTACCCGTCAGATATTCTGTTAATGGACGAACCATTCAAGGCTCTGGACATAACGCTGAAAGACAGCCTGATTAAATCTTTCCTGAATCTTTATGAAAAGGATAACCGGACGGCGCTTTTCGTAACGCACGACATAGACGAGGCGCTGATGACGGGAGATTTAATTTATGTGTATAGCAATAAACCCTTGAGCCTGCAAAAAAAATTTGTGGTGGACGGGGAAAAGAGAAGCAGAAAAATATACGATGAAAGTATTACCGGAATGAAAAACGAGATATACAGAGAGACGGAAAAATGGCAGCTCAGAAAATAAAGATCGTAATATATTCCTCCCCTTCAAGTAAACAATAAGCCTTATAGCGGATTTTTGTAAGCGTTTTCATTTCTAAAATCTTTTCAATTAATATTTTTTTGAGTATAATACGCCCTTGTTGAAGGGTGTGAGGTATTGGCTGTTAAAATGAATGAAAAAAATACGGGAAATTCATTAAGGGCTATTCCCGGTTCGCGAAAGTTGGCTCGCAGAAGCAAAGCAATCTGCCTGCCCGAGATAGTGATGTCTCTTATGATCGTTCCCATATTGCTTTTGGGACTCGCCTCCGTAACGTACGTTCCCATACGAATAATGCGCCATGCCGAGGATGTCAGTGTCGCTCAGGACAGGGCTGAGATGGTATTTTCAATTCTCTCCGCTCCGCTGGAACACTGCGGCTACGGTCTCCCAAAGAAACCGGGCGATTACGCGCGCGCTTTCGGCAACCTTCTGCCGCCGTTCACATGGCCCGGCTCATTAAGTATCGAAACTTCGGTGGTTCTAAACCGCTTAAGGGAAAACAGCGCGTGCAGGATAGCGTATGCCGTGGAAACAAATAGCAGAACGACTGCAAGAACCGAGACCACGTCCGATGACGCGCGGATAGCAGTGAACAGCGTTCCGCCGCTGCTTAAAAGCACGTCCGAAAATGGCGGCGAAGTCAGCAATTGGCTGCTGTTCGGCTCCATGACGCCTTATAGCCTCCCGGCCAGAAAAAATATGGAGCAAACCACGCTGCCTGACGGAGACGTCAGCATCTCAGTCAGTTTCAACCGTCCTTTGTCCGATGACGAAAAGCTGACGATTCCCGAAAACGACGAACTATTTTACTTTCGGGTGATGGAGTGCCAGGTGAGAAATTCTTCCGGCAATATGATATTCGCGACGAGGGATCACATGGGAACCGGCTGGCAGCCGCGGGTGGAAGGGGTCGTGGATGTTCGGTTCGAGCTGGACGCAAACCGGCGGTTACTTCATGTATGGACGCTCACGCACGGTACGCGCAGATATTCAAATGTAGTGACGGAAGGCACGCCTGCGGGCTGGCCGGAAAAATACGCCCGCGACATCCCTCGCGAGTACCGGCATTACAGACTGCTCGCGAGAGAAGCGGTTTTTTTACTGCCAAATCTGTGAGGAATTATTCTCTTATTACGACCGTGTCCCCAAGTTTCACAAGGCGCCTTAATTCGGCAACGTCGTCGTTGCGGAGCCTAATACAGCCCTCCGTGATGTTCGAACCTATCGAGTCCGGAGCGTGCGTGCCGTGTATGCCGATGCCTGTCCACCCCGGCGTACCCAGCCTGATGAAGTAAGGGCCGTAAGCCCCTCTGATGGGTCCCTTGCCGTCGCCGAAATCGTATACCCATCCTGACGAGTCCTGTATCTGTACGACGGGAAATTCTCCCTCGGGCGTGCGCATATCCCCGACTCTCTGTTTGTCGCCAAGGTTCCTGCCGACCGCTATGTGATATTCTTTTATCGGCTCCCCGTCATTGAACACTTCCATTGTATAAGCGCTTTTATCGATCACGACAACCATCCCCGGCACGTCTCTGGCAACGTCGGAGCGGCTGGGTCTTATCTCGACAAAATCAACTACCTCATCCGGCGGCGCCGGATGAGGTATATCCTCCGATATTACAGGCGGCGGAACAGGAATATCATCCGGCAAATCCGAAACGACGGTTCGTCTTTGTGACTCTCTTGTGGCGACAAAAACAATGCCCCACATTAATACAATGGCCGATAATACCGCGACAAATATTTTTATTTCCTCTTTTGGGGGGAGGTTTTTAAAAATTCCGCGCTCTCCTCTCTGCCAACGAAAAAAATTTATTATTTATCGTCAGTTTGCGTAGACAATGTTTACCGCGTCGCAAAAATCGCTCCTCACCCAGCCCATTACAGTCTTCGACCCTTCGTCCACCAGCAGAAACCACCGCAGTGACTGGTTTCCCGCGTCCGGAGCCCACAATAAAACGTTATGCCTCGATCCCCTCTGAACGCTGGTCAGTCGCGCATTAGCCGTCGACGGGCCGCTCCTGACGTTAAGGGGAGTGTCGTCGGTAACGACAATTATCTCGCCCGCACATTGGTTCGCGCGGTTGGCGGCGAACTGATTCACAGTCCCTCGGAGCGTCGCGTCATTCACTCTGTAACCCGCCACCCTCTCGCTTGTGAACTGATCCTGCCGCTCATCAGCCATAGGGCCCGCGGAGACGTCGGAATTATTGAACTCTATCGGCAGGCCGGGGTCTCCCGTGTAAGGTTCCAGTGTGGAGTATCCTTCGGGGTCTAAAAACGGCTCCATGTCGCTAGGCATGATAATGATGGGTTCGGACCTGGGTTCCGGGGCTCTGTTTCCCGTGACAAGCGAATAAGCCGCTCCAACCCCAATTATCAAAAAGACAAGGGGTATTATTATCCGTAATGGAAAGACTCTTCTCCTCCTCGGCCTTTTGATGTGGCCTCTCCTCATATGAACACCACCTGTCGTAAATCGATTATCCGATTATATTAGAAATGACAGAAAATATCCATATACTTGAGGAAAAAATTTTTTTTAATATAAGACGCCGATGAATTTAGCCCGTACTCCTTCTATTTTTTGGAGTTTTTTCACAATATTTTTTTGGTTTGCTCCGGACGGTATGACATTTTTAGACGATCTTCGGACTTATCCTGGTTCTGTTTTTCAGCTCCTGAAGTTCCTCCGGGGTGAGGCTGCCCGCGACATATTGCGCGTAAATCGTGTTGTTGTGCAGCAGTGGATCGGAGACGATTTCAGGGTTACGCGCGGCGGAGGCGGCAAAGGCCCTTGTATTCGGAATGGGAGAGTATTCCGTGAGCTTTGGACGGCAACCCAGGCTTTTTATAAAATCAATCGACCTTTCAACGTCTTTTGTTGATTGTCCCGGCAGACCCATCAGCACGTACGTCTCAATTTCTTCCTCGGCATAACCGGCGCACCTGAGGTTTCGCACCGCGCGCTCGTATTCGCCCTTGCCTACCTTGTCCGAACTCGCCGCCGACGTGAAAGGATCCGCGCCTTCATAGCTGAGGCGTATCGTGCGAAAACCCGCGCTCGCCATCTCCCGGCAGCAACGTTCGTCCAGGCGCGACACGTGGAGCCCGTTGGGCGTGTGTAAGTTGATTTCGGGATAATTAGTCCTAATGAATTTACACAGGGGATAAAAACGATTCTCCCTGTTCCAAAGTAATGCGTCGTCGTAAATGGCGATGTCCGCAACCGGAGCGATAGTCAGCATACCGCGTAAGCCGCTGATTATTTCGTCGGCTGAAAACTCGGAGAAACCTCCGCCGAGCGCCTTCGACGCGCAATAATCGCAATCGAGCGGACAACCGCGCGATGTGGCAAGAGGAACAAAAGACAGACGGTCATAGAGATCAATTGGTATACGGGACGAAGAAAAAGGGAAGGAACCGGAGTGAATAAAGTCAGCGCCGGAAAAACGCGCGTGTTCGGGACAGAGGGTCGCGTAAATGCCCCCCAGCACGACAGGCACTCCGGGCAATACGTCCCGAACCGCCGAGACGACCTCCCACACTCCGATGTACCAGTAGGTCATTATCGACGTGACGAATACAACGTCAGGCGACGAACTCGCGAGACGACGCTTCAACTGCTCGCCGTCAATGCCGAAGCGATAAAATTTTCTGGGGACGGCACTGTAAGAAATCGGACGCTCCGCCTGGGAGCGCCCGATTTTTCTCCTTCCGTAACCCCGTTCACCGATCATCGCCTCGTGCACGCAGTCAATCAGCGAAACCTCGCATCCCATATCTCTGCACGCTCCGAGCACTTCTAACAGACCTAAAGGCAGGGCCCACAGGTCAAACCACGCGAAGTCGCAGACGGGGGGATTGACGCCAAGCACGCGCTTGCCGGCGAGCGAACTGAAATCGCGAAAAAAATCGCCGTCCACAGTGTTTTACAACTGTTCGCGAGCAATGCTGAGCATATCCGAGAGCAAACCCTGGGCTGTCTGGATCTTACCCGCCCCGGGCCCTGTGACGGTCACAACGCCTAGATTGTCCGTCGTTATGCTGACCGCGTTCGTTACGCCCGACACGGACGCAAGTGGATTATCAAGCCGGACAAACTCGGGCGACACGTATCCGATCACGGAATCCCCCTCTTTTTTTACGCCAGCCACAAGCTTTATTTTTTCGCGAGTCGCCGCCGCGCGCTCAATATCCTCGCGCTGAACGCGGGTGATGCCCCTCCGATGCACGTCCTCCAACCGCAGCGGCGTTCCGAAAATTTCGGCTGCGAGGATACAGACCTTTACGGCGGCGTCAAAACCCTCAACATCGCCCTCGGGATTCGCTTCGGCGTAGCCCAGCCGGGTAGCCTCAGCCAATGCCTCGCCGTAATCCATTCCTTCCTCCATTTTAGTCAGAATAAAATTTGTCGTGCCGTTCAGAATGCCCTCGATCTTCGATATTTCGCAACCGGCCATCGGGCCCCTTATCAGGCTCAATAGCGGAGTGCCGCTCATCACGCTGCTCTCGAATCTGAGTGAGAGCCTCTTCGAGACGGCAAGAACTTTGAGTCCGGCCATGTCCCGCGAGAGAGCTCCCTTGCTGCACGAGACAACGTTTGCGCCGGACGCGAGGGCTTCGGTCATTATGCTCATGCCCGGTTCGCCGGTCTCGTAGTTCGTCGGAGTCGCTTCGCATATAATATCGGGCTTCGCTTCTTCAAGCAGCGACGCGAGATCCTTCGGGCCGCCCGGCGAAAAGACGTCAATACTGCCGCCGCTTTCGAGAATTTCCAGCAGAGCGCGCGGGTCGAGCCCCTCTTTCCAAAACGCCGTTCCTTTCGCCGTATCCGTCGCGAATAATAATTTGAAACTGACGCCGTATTTCCCGGCGATATAATCAGCGCGCCTGTCGAGCAGTTCCAGCAGACCGCTGCCAACTGTTCCGCATCCAACCAACCCTAACTTTTTGATCAAAGATAATACCCCCTGTAAGGAACCGCTAACGCGCGGTTGATATTAAATCCGCCATTGGAAATGACATGACGGCGATTCTGTCCAGCAACAGCGAATTGTCAGGCTTGTCCGGTATCTCGGCCCCGAGTTTCAGGCTGGTTACGACCGCGCGGCCGACTACCGCGCGTCCCCCCCCTCTTGTCTGTACGCCCCAGGTGTTGTGAAAGACCAGAGGTTCGCCGTCGTGTACGCCTATGTACAGCATGATGTGTCCCGGCATCTGTATCAGCGTCGCGAAAGGGACGCCCTGGTTCGCAATGACGCCGCCTCGTTCCCCGGCCGGGATGTTTCTCAGCGATATCCGTTCCCCGGTCACCGCCTGATCCCCCGAATTACGCGGCAGCCAAATGCCGAACAACGAGAAGTAGTCCTTTGTCATCGCCGAACAGTCCCTTAGTCCCGACGACCCTCCCCAGCCATAGGGCTCGCCGATCAGCTGATCTATCGCAAGCGCGGCGTTTCGCGGCGTGAAACTTATCGGAAACATCTGAAACACGCGATCCAAATCGGAGTTCAGCCTGAGCCTGATAAAATCCGCGAAACCGCTTCCGCCTCTTACGGGCAGAAGCACCTCGTCATTCTCGATTGGCAAAATAGCTCCAAGTTTAAGTTTATATAATAAATTTCCCTGTTCTCCGGTTACATCCACGTTATCACGCGCTACCACGACTTTTTCGGAAAACATGAACTGGTCGATGAAGTCGTAGGTAACCATAGCGACGGACGAAGCTTTGACCCATCCCACCACCGTGCCGGTCGCGATGTAGACCCAATTCGAATCCGCGCTCGCGTTAAAAATCGCCAGCGGTTCGCCGAGGTGCGCTGTGGAGTTTTGAAGTATGTCAAGCCTGAGCCGGCCGTTCGAGCCCAAAGCGGCGGCCTGTGAATCGTAAACAGGCCTTTCGTAAGGCAATACCCTGACGTCGGTCGGCAGAATAATAATCCCTGGACGCGGAACGGCGTTCACGTCGAGCGCTCCGTTCTTCGCAATCGCGTCGATGGAATTTCTCGCCATCGGTTTGCCGTCGGAAGAGTACCATTGTCTTTGCGCCACGGATTTATGGTAATCAATTAACCTCTCGAAGGTGAGCTCAAGGAACGACAGATCCTCCGCATACCAGGGCGCGAAGTGCCGCCGAAGGTATTCCTCCGCGTAAACCACCTGAGTGACGTAATCGGCAATCGGGGCGTCCGGATCCGAAGGCAGGTAGGACGACCCGTTCTGCGGAAATCGTTCGATGTCGGCAAACGTTCTTGGAGCCTGCGCCGCGTCGGACGGTTCGTGGTAAAGAAATAAGTTCAGTAAAAATATCAGTGATAATATCAAAAGCATCATAAAAAATTTTCGCGTGTAGAGTTTCAAACGAAACACCTCGTATTCGTTTTTAATTATACATCAGAGGTTCAGCGCCGCGTTCACCCGGGAAGTCAGATGAGTGAATCTCAGTCGCGTTTTGTCATTTTTCACCGCGATGCGCAGTGCGCGGCGAGTACCCACCAGCACTACGAGTTCCTTTGCTCTGGTTATTCCGGTATAGAGCAGATTTCTCTGGAGCAGAACATAATGCTGCGTGTGTATCGGTATAACCACCGCCGGGTATTCCGATCCCTGCGATTTATGGATCGATACGGCATAAGCGTGCGCCAGTTCGTCAAGCTCCTCCGCCTCGTAACGAACGGAGTTGTCGTCGAATACGGCCGAAATCAGCCGCGCGCGCTCGTCCACGGAAGTAACAAGCCCGATATCTCCGTTGTAAACTTCTTTGTCGTAATTATTGCGAATCTGCATGACTTTATCGCCGCTCCTGAAAATCCTTCCGCCCGCTGTGATGGAATTTCCCACGCCGGGATTCAGTTCCTCTCTGAGAACGGTATTCAGGTTGGACGCGCCCAAGATTCCCTTGCGCATCGGCGTCAGCACCTGAACCTCCTCGATTGGGTCGAGGCCGAAGCGCTTTGGTATCCTGTCTTTTACGAGCGCCAGGATAATGTCGACGCACTTGGACGGATCCTCCTGCTCCACGAAATAGAAATCGCGGAGGCGGGATTTTTTTTCGTCCTTCGGCTCCCCTCTCTCTTTTTCCTCTTCGATGGGCATCAAACCGGCGTTAATCCTGTGTGCGTTTACGATAATTCCGCTGTCTCTCGCCTGGCGGAAGATTACGTTCAGTTCCGCGACAGGCAGAGCGCCGGAAGAAATCAGGTCTTTCAGGACGTTCCCGGGCCCGACGGACGGCAGCTGATGGACGTCGCCGACCATTATCATATGAGCGTCCCTCGGCATTGCGCACAGTATGCGGTACATGAGGTGAATATCAACCATCGAAACCTCATCGACAATCATCATGTCGCAATCGAGAGGCGAACTTTCATCCCGCCCGAAGTGAAAACCGTCGGACTCAAGCAGTCTGTGCAGTGTGAGCGCGTTCTGTCCCGTCGCCTCGGTCAGTCTCTTCGCGGCGCGTCCCGTCGGCGCGGCAAGTCTTATTTTGAGCCCTCTCGCGCCCAGAACCCCTATTATCGCGCTGATAATCGTAGTCTTTCCGGTTCCGGGACCTCCCGTTATTATCATTACTTTGGAGCAAAGAGCCATGCGGAGCGCGTCAGCCTGTTTTTCAGACAGAGATATCTTCATTGTCCGCCGCGCCCACTCCACTGCTTCGTCAACGTCAATGCCTTCGAAACCGCGCGCGATTTCCTCGTCGGAATACGACTTCATTAATGCCGCGAGCATCCTCGCGCACTTCGTCTCATAAACGTAATACATGGGCAGATACAGAGCTTCAATCTCGCCGGGAGAATTTACGGGTTCTATTACCTCGGCGGCAAGCGACCGGTCGAAACTCGCGCGGCCGATTGCCGCATCCGCCGCTTCCGACGCGACGCCCAGCAAGCGCGCGGCGTGTTCCGCAAGCATCTCCCGAGGGGCGTAGACGTGACCCTCGCCGGTGAGTTCACCCATGGCATAACGTACTCCCGCGTCGACGCGCATATCGGAGTCATGGGGCACGCCCATGTTCCGCGCAAACTTATCCGCCGTCAGAAAACCGATCCCAAAAACGTCTTCGGCGAGCTTGTATGGATTTTCGCGCACCACTCGTATGGATTCGGCGCCGTATGCCCTGTATATCCTGGCGGCAAACCCGGCGCTTATTCCGTTGGTCTGCAGAAAACGCATAACGGCGCTTACCCCGCGCTGAGTCTCCCACGACTGTTTTATCATTTCCAGAACCTTGCGTCCAATTCCATGCACTTCGAGAAGAGCTTCAGGGTCGGTATCAATGATGTCCAGGGATGACTCGCCGAATTTCTTCACAATCCGATCGGCCGTCGCCGGGCCAATGCCCTTCACGAGGCCCGAACACAGATATTTTTTTATCCCGTCAACGGTTGACGGAAGAAGAGAGCGGCACTCGGAAAACTGAAACTGTATGCCGAACCTTGGATGATGCGTCCAATGCCCGATGAGCTCAAGCTCTTCGCCTGGCACACGCGACGCGCTTATGCCTACGGCGACCACCGGCTCCGCGTCATCCGGAACGCGCATCCGGAATACGGAGTATCCGTTGTCCTCGTTCACATAAGTCACGCGTTCGAGCTGCCCGCGGATAACCTCGGTCTCCGCGGGCTCGCCCTCAGGTCTCACTACAGGAAGCGCTCCACGTGAGCTCCTCCGTTGTCCTTGAAAATCGGATTGAAAGGAACCGGTTTGCGTCCGAAACAGACGTCCATCTGCTCGTAGAACGACACAAGATCCAGATTTACGTGTCTTTGTTTTATCGCCTCCCTGGTCGGCATATAGCGAATTTCGCCGTCAAACACTCCAAAGACGGTGACTCCGGTGATGCCGTTCATGAGAAGCCTGACGGCGGAACCCCCTATCTCCTTTCCGAAACTCACGTCGTAAGCAGTCGACGCGCCCGAACGCACCATATGACCCGGGAGTACGTCGCGGATTTCCGGAGATTCGAGCACGCCCTCGACGAACATGCCGCAGTCCTTCATAAATTTCGCGATCTCCGGATCTTTTTTCATACGGCTGTCCAGCGTGTGGCGTACATATTTTCCCGCGCCCTCCAGCTTGACGTGGCCGAACGAGTCGGTACCCGCGCCCTCCGAGAAAAGCTTGCCGTCCTCGTTTTTAATCCCCTCGGCGACCACGATACTGTACATTCCGCTGAACACGTCGCTGTTCATGATACGCCTCATGTAAATGCGCTTCATATGCTCGTAAACAGCGTCAAAGCTGACCGGTATCTCCGGTATAAGTATGCAGTCGGCGTCCGCCGCGATTCCTCCGCGAAAAGCTGTGTGTCCCGCATAACGCCCGAACACCTCGACGACCATCACGCGGTTGTGCGTTTGGCCGGTCGTCTTTATATCCTCCACTATGCGGGCTATCTTGTTTACCGCGGAGTCGCCGCCCACCGAATATGTTTGAAGGTCGAGGTCCATAGTCTTAGGCGCGTGCACGCAGGGTATCCCGTTTTCGCCAAGGTCTACGACGACGCTGCCGGTGTCGTCGCCGCCCGATATGACGAGCCCGCCGATTTCGAATTTCCTGAGCCCGTCCGCAATCCTCTTATACTTGCCGGGATCGGATATCTTAGAAATTTTTACTCGCGAGTGTCCGGCTTCGGAGCCGGCAAAAGCGGAATTTACGTGATCCACGCGCTCCTCGTCCAACAGGGCGAGATGTTCAAAATCGACCAGATTGTAGAGTCCCGCGTATCCGTTCGGGATTATATACGCGCCGATACCGTTTGCAATGGCCACGCGGGCCGTGCCGCGCACAACCGCGTTGAGACCTCCGCAATCGCCGCCCGATGTAATGATGCCTATGTTCTTGATTTTTTCGCTCATTTCCTTCCCTCCATTATTTCTCATTGCATGATTTTCAAAACTCTATGAAATTATATATCTTATTTTCAAAAAATATTACCTGTTTAGCCGTACTTGAGTTATAGTTTAATCTTTGAGCGGAGGTGAACGGCCATTGGATGAACGAGTCCTGAGAGTAACGAGAGGCGCGGCTATAGCCGCCCTGTATGCCGTCGTAACGATTATTTTCCAGCCGATTTCATACGGACTTGTACAAGTGCGCATATCGGAGGCGCTGACGCTTCTTCCCTTTTTGTGGATAGAGGCGGTGCCGGGTGTTTTCATCGGCTGCCTGCTGGCGAATATATGGGGCGGTTCGGGATTGCTCGATATTATACTCGGCAGCGCGGCAACTCTTGCGGCGGCAATCCTGACAAGATACGCGCCGAATAAATTTCTCGCGGCTGCGCCGCCGGTTTTGGTGAACGCACTGGTAGTGGGAGTTTATTTATCGTACTTATTAAACGCTCCCATGTTCCTGTCGATATTTTACGTCGGATGCGGCCAGGCGATTGCGTGTTACGCTCTTGGATTGCCTTTACTGAATTTTGTAATTTCCGGTAAAATGTTCGTAAACAAATAGTTTTTTACTCCATACCTCTTGCTATTATTGAGGGAATAGGCGAAACTATATCCGTGGGTAAACAATGAAGTAATTTTTTTCCACAATGGGAGAGGGTAAAACAATTGAAGCAATCTTTCAGAACAAAGCTTAAGCAGTGGTGGGTTCCCGCGGAATTCCGGCTGCCCGAGCCGGAATTCACGAGAGAACAGCTCGATCTGCTCGAAGAATTGATTCAATTAATAGCGCCGAATATTTCCCGTGCCGCAAGCGCCACAAAGGACGGCAGTATGCAGATTGCCAGTTTCCTCGTCGATCTTGGGACGGGGATATGGCGTATCCGCCGCAAAATAGAAAGTCTTTCCAGAATGCCGCGGGAGATACGCGACGCGCTGTATTCACTGGAGAGTATGTGGAATTCAATGTCCGAAGGCGGGGTTGAGATAGTCGACCACATAGGGACGATCCCTTCCGCGCGCGAGGCGAAGATAGTCGAAACCCTGGAGGTTCAGGGGCTCGCCCGCGAACAGGTGGTCGATGCCGTAAAGCCCACGATATTTCTCCGCGGCGAGGTGGTTCAGCTCGGAGAGGTCATAATGGGCAAGCCTGTATCCTCCGCGAACACCCCTGAAATTTCGAAGCCGGAACCGGTTCTTCCCGTCGAGAGGGAAGACGTTGTCGCGGAAGAACACGGAGCGGAGGAAATACAGCCTCCTGCAGTCGAGGTTGAGACCTTCACGATGGAGCCTCCGTTAAAAAAATGGGAGCCGCAAAAATCTCAGGAACTCGTGGAAGCATCGCCGATTGAGACAGAGTCATCCGTCGAGGCGATAGAAGATATAACCGACGGCGTATCGAGCGAAAAACCTGAATCGGAAGAAGTTACAATTTCAGAAGAACAGGTTTTAGGAATTGTCCCAATCCACGATGAAGGCGAACAGAGGCTCGATTCGGAGACGGCGGTGGAAATTGAAGCAATGGAATCCCCTGCCGGGACAGAACCGGCGATTCCTGAAACCGTCGAAGAACGGACAGGGACGGATGAACCTGAGCTGGAGATACCTCTGCCGCGAAAAGCGCCGCGAAGAAGCAAGTCGATTCGCGAAGCCGTCAAGCAGGTGATCCAGGAGGAGCCCGAAGCCCTGGCGTTCGACGACATGGGCAGGGCAAAACGCAGGAAGAAGCGTTCCGAAGCGGCAAAACAGGAACAGGATATCCCGGCGCGGGAACCGGAGGCGCAACCGGAACCGGCGCCCGAGCCTAAGCTTCGCAAAAAACGCGCGTCCGCCGCAAAAAAGGAACCGGAGACGCAATCGGAAACAGCTCCCGAGCTCGCGCCAAAACCTCGCAAAAAACGCGTATCAAAGAAAACCGAAGAAGGGGGGGCGTAAACGTTGGTTGAGCACGTACGCCACCATCAAATACCCGCGAAGGCCATGCCCCCGACCCCGGACGATTCGGGTTTCGGAGCCCACACCGAGGATATTTTAGATGGAATGGAGAAGGTCGAAGCCGTTGCCGCGCTGGTGGAGTCGGCTATCATTTGGCGGGCGCAGTACATTGCGTGGAACGTCAATATTTTCGAAGCAGAATCGCTGCTGTTCCGCCTGATATACAAAGAAGGTTCGCAAAACCCGCAGGCAATGGATCTTCTTGCCCGCATCTACTTCCAGCAGAGCAAGTATGAAAAGGCCCGCGACCTCTGGAATAAGGCTCTCGTTCTCCAACCCGGCAACCCGGCGCTCAAACGCACCGCGAGGGAAATGCAAAGGATAGCCCCTTCTCCCGTGCGCGCCATACTGGTACATAAATTCAGCATGTATCTCAACTGCCTTCTTGCAATATTGGCTGTATGCCTTTTGGTGATGTTCGGCGCGAGAGGATATGACAACCTGATGCGGTGGGCGGGAGTCAGTTCGCCTGCCATGGAAAACCTGGCCGGTCGTTTCAGCGAACATTACAATTATGTACACAACTCTGTAACAAATGACATGGAATACGTCCCGGCGCCTTCCACAGTAGCCGCGTCAAGAGAAGAACTGCGGGAAGAGCTTACGGACGATGAACCGGGCGCAACCGCAATAACCGCGAATATGGGTGAAGGCGCGTACAACGTCGGCTTCACCAGGAGAAGAGTAGCTGACGGCAGGGAAACAGGGCGGATAGAAGTCGTCGTCGAAAGAACAGGCGGCACTCTCAAGGCATCGGGAAGGATCCCGAACCTTTATATCCGTTACCTCGTGGAGGAAGAACTCTGGAAGATACCGGGCATCACGGATCTGGATCTGCGCGGGCTGGTGGTCGACCGAACTTACAGAGTAAACAGAGGAGACTCGCTCTGGATTATCTCCCAGAGGATATACGGGCAGGGATCGTCGTGGACGCTTCTTGCAAAAGCAAACGATTTAAGAGATCCGAACAAACTTAGTATCGGGCAGGAACTAATACTTCCGTTGGGCGACGAGGTACTGACGGGAGACGATTGATAACGCGGCGCGCTAAACACAGACGGACTTTGTGTTTTTTTACCGGCCCCGCGCCGTAAGCAGCGCGGGGCCGGTTTTTTCATTGAGTTACTCCCTCGCGTAAATATCCGCGCCTCGCGAATCTATCGCGACTATCGCGGGGAAATCTTCCACTTCAAGACGTCTTATCGCCTCGGTTCCGAGTTCGGGAAAAGCAATAACCTCGGAGGACTTAACCGCGCGCGCTATCAGCGCGCCTGCTCCTCCAGTCGCCGCCAGGTACAGCCCTCCGTATTCGATTATGGCTTCATGCACCGGCTTGTTCCTGAAACCTTTCCCAATCATAACCTTCAACCCCATCTTTATCAGCGCCGGCGAGTACGCGTCCATCCTGCCGCTTGTCGTGGGCCCGGCGGAACCTATCGGACGACCCGGCCGGGGCGGGGTAGGACCCGCATAATAGACCGCGGCGCCTTCGAAGTGAAACGGCATATCTTCCCCGCGTGAAACCATCTCCATAAGCTTCGCGTGCGCCGCGTCTCTTGCCGTGTATATCACGCCGCAAAGCGAAACGACGTCGCCTGCCCTAAGGCTTATTATCGCCTCGTCTGACATCGGTGTTGTAATTTTTATCCTTTGTCCTGTCAAAGCGCTCACCTCACAGTGTCATTTCCAAGTGTCTCGTGGAATGGCAGCCGATGTTGACGGCGACGGGGAGACCGGCGATGTGAGTCGGATATGTCCTGATATGAACCGCGAGGGCGGTCGTATTACCTCCAAGACCACCGGGCCCGATGCCCAGCGCGTTGATTTCTTCCAGCAGTTCGCGCTCCAGCCCGTCCCACAACCAGCTCCCGTTCACGCTGCCGATCGGGCGCAGCAACGCTTGTTTTGCCATCAGCGCCGCATAGTCCATCGTGCCTCCCACTCCGACGCCCACCATTATTGGCGGACAGGGATTAGGTCCGGCGGCTCTCACCGTATCAAGCACGAATTTTTTTATGCCCGCGATGCCGTCGGCCGGCGTCAGCATCGCGACTCTGCTCATATTTTCGCTTCCGAAACCTTTGGGTGATACCACTATCTTTACGCTGTCGCCCGGCACGACGTCGAAGTATATCACTGCCGGCGTGTTGTCGCCTGTGTTTACCCTGTCGATCGGGTCGGCAACCACGGACGCCCTCAGATACCCGTTCTTATATCCGCGCCGCACTCCTTCATTCACCGCGTCGCGCACTGAACCGCCTGTTATGTGAACATCCTGTCCCATCTCGACGAACACGACCGCCATTCCGGTATCCTGACAGAGCGGCAGCTCGCCCTCCGCCGCGATGTCGGCATTCTCGATGAGCTGCGATAGCACGTCGCTTGCAATTTCGGAATCCTCCGCCGCAATCCCGTTCTCTATCGCGCCCCTGATATCATCCGCTATTATATAATTTGCCTCCACACAGAGCGCCTCCACAGCCTCAATTATCTGTCTCGCGTCAACTTCCCTCAATCCGCTCCCTCTCCTCTCTGTCGAATCGCTGTAATATTCCGTCTCGCCGCTCCACACCGACGGGTCGTCAAACTCCATTTCGTCAAATTCGATATCATCCCCAGGATCTATGTCATAGTCATATTCGAATTCCAGCACATCCTCCAACCTGGGAGGTATTCCGTCCGGCTGCATTTCAACGTCGTCAGGCTCGTCTTCCGCCGGCACATCGTCCGATACGGGCTCCGTCACATCGACCGATATATCGGGGGAAACCACCCCCAGGTCAGGGGAAACGAAAGTAAGTACGGTTGTCCCGGGCTTGGGAACAATATCCGGCGAGGTACCGGCGACGAGCATATCAAGTTGAGTCGCAACTTTCATCGTACCGCCGCTCTCGACGGTTCTGAAGCCTGCTTCAATCAAAAAAGCCGACCCGTATGCCAGATCGTTCGGAGTCGGAGCTCCGAGAACCACAGATATCAGCCTGACATCACCGAGAGCTGCGGTCGCGATCAGGTTGTGCCTCGACGCAGTGGTCCAGCCCGTCTTCAAGCCGTCCACAACGTTGGGGTGCATCCGAAGAAGGGGGTTCTTGTTCGTGGTGGTCTTCGTCTTGTACGTTATGGACGTTATGCTGTGATAGTGCATGGCGTCAGGGTGATTTTCGATATAATTTTTTGAAAGCGTCAGCATATCTTTTGCCGTCGTCAACTGGCCTGACGACGGGAGACCGTTTGGATTTCGGAATACCGTCCGGTTCATGCCGAGTTCCTCGGCTTTGTCGTTCATCAACTGTCTGAATGAATCCACTGTTCCGGAAACATGTTCGGCAACGGCCACCGCCGCGTCGTTTCCGGACGCGACGGCGGTTCCTTTGAGCAATTCGTCAAGAGAAACAACGTCTCCGGCGGACAGGCCCATTCGGGCGCCGGGCTGAGAAGCGGCTCTGCCGCTCACCGTCACCTGATCGTCCAGAGAGACCTTTCCTTCGTCAATTGCGTCCATAGCAATATACATTGTCATAATCTTAGTCAGTGACGCGGGTGGTATTTGCGTGTCCTCATTCTGGACATACAGGACGCTTTCCGATTTCGTATTCATCAAAATAGCGCCCCAGGCCTCAAGCGACGCGCCCTGTGCGCGGCCGGCGGCAAAAATCATAAAAAACGTCAGGATACCTGAGAACCAGTTTAAACGCACTATCGATCCTCCATCAAATATTAAAAAAATTTTCGGCTTCTTCAAATGTACTAAAAAAAGCGGCGCTTTAAAAAGCGCCGTTATATTCGAAATATGCCCTGCGCCGTCATGAAACCCGCGTCACTGACGCTGTCTGCGCCTCAGATACGACGGAGTATCTATCGGCAAGTCCATCGAGAAAAATGATTCGCTCTCGACAGCAGTTTTTTGTATATTCACATCAGGAGAGGAGTATTCCTCCGCCGCCTTCCGCGGCACGCCATCCTCCACGTCAAAACCTGTGGCGATAACGACCACCTGTATCTCCTCCTGCGAGTCCCTGCCCATCCTGTCGTCCTGCACGAATCCCCAGATAAAATTGGCGTCCGGATCTATTTGGGACTTCAAATGCTCCGCCGCCTCCTCGACTTCGAATATACCTATGTCCGGCCCCGCCGTGACGTTAAGTATGACTCCCTTGGCTCCTCTTATCGAATTTTCCATAAGAGGACTCTCCATAGCGCGCCTCATCGCGTCCTCGGCCCTGTTGTCGCCCTTTCCGGTACCGACTCCCATGACCGCGCCGCCGGAATGCTTCATTATACTGCGAAGGTCTGCAAAGTCGACGTTGAGCAATCCTGGCTTTGTGACAAGGTCAGTCACTCCCTGCACGGCCTGGCGCAACACGCCGTCCGCCATCGCGAACGCCTCCTGGACGGTGGTGGATCGATCCGACAGGAGAAGCCGGTCGTTGGGCACCACTATCAGCGCATCCACGATCTTTTTTATCTTTTCTATTCCGGCGTCGGAGCAGGTGGTTCTCTTCTTGCCCTCGAAGCTGAACGGGCGAGTCACAACGGCGACTGTGAGGATGCCCATTTCCTTGGCTATCTCCGCTATTATCGGCAATGCGCCCGTTCCGGTACCGCCGCCCATACCGGCCGCGAGATAGACCATATCGCACCCTTTAAGGCAGCCCCGTATACCTTCCCTTGACTCAATTGCCGCCTGTTCGCCTACTTCGGGGCGCGCTCCCGCGCCGTGTCCTTTGGTAATTTTCTCTCCAATTACCAGTTTTTCGACTGAAAGGCAATTTTCAAGGCAATGCGTGTCCGTGTTTATTGCAAGGAATTCCACGTTGCCTGCTCCGGATCTTATGATGTGATCCAAAGCGTTGTTTCCGCCGCCTCCAATTCCCACTACCTTTATTTTTTCCTTAAAGGCCAAGCGCCCTGCGGGGGCGATCGGGGTTTTCCTCTCTTCCTGAATTTTAACTTCCTGCTCTACTGTATCGTCTTCCATAAATACAAGGGCCGGTGTCGCCAAACGCCATTCCCCCTTTTGCCGCTTTTCGTAATTTATCAGAATCAAAAAAATACTCTGTATAGATTATCATAAAAAGTCGCTTCGCAACAGTCAAGTGTTAATGATTATTATGCTCGAAATATGTTAAAGTAATTTTGTTATAATGCAACGAAAATTTGGAGGCATTTTTGTGAGACTACTTTTCAAATGCGTTAATTTAGACACGATGCCCCTGTATCTTGAATTATGGAAAAAAACCCCTCAAAAATCATCGGACTATTCTTCAGGAGTTCTGATGTGCTGGGAAGGGGCAATGGGCTATGAACTCGCGTTTGACAGCGCGGAGGAACTCGTCTGGATAAAGGGCTCGCGTCCTGAGGAGCACTATCTCGCTCCCGTCGGAGATTGGGGCGCCATTAACGACTGGGAAGGAATTATCCGGGCAAGATTTGGAAATACCGCAATGTTTCAACTCGTGCAGGAACCTCTCGCGGATATATGGAGGTCGCAGATGGGCGGCGCGGTTACGGTCGCAGAAAACAGAGCCGGCTGGGAATATCTTCACAAAGTTTCCGAACTGGCGGATCTGTCGGGCAACAAATACATGCGCAAGCGCAACAGGGTGAATCAATTCAAAAAGATGAACCCCTTCGAATACATACCCATAACCCCGGCTTTGATCCCTGTGATCGCCGAATTTCAGCGCGAGTGGTGCGAGTCGTACAGGGAATTCGGCGGGTACGAAAGCATCAAACATGAGAGCGAGGGCATATTGCGGAATATCCTTGGAAATTGGGAACTTATGCCTCAATTGCTTGGAGGCGCGATAGAGACAATGGGGCGCATTGTCGCATACACGATAGCCGAGGACGCTGGCGACGGCATTGTGATGATACATTTCGAGAAGGCTCTCTTGAGCTACAATGCCGCCTACCAGGTGATTAACAGGGAATTCATGAGTCACGTAAATAAGAGATTCAATATTGTAAACCGCGAAGAGGACATGGGCGACCCCGGCCTTCACGACGCCAAAATGTCTTACCACCCGTATGATTTTGTGAAAAAATACACTGTCACCATAGATCTGCGGTGAGCTCCTAAAGCATACGGGCGAGTTCCGTTGCGAAATAAGTCATCACAAGATCACATCCGGCGCGCCTTACCGAAAGGTGATATTCAATCAGCGCGCGCTCGCGGTCGAGCGCGCCGGATGAAATAGCGGCGTTCAGCATCACGTATTCTCCGCTGACAACGTAACCCGCCATCGGCAGATCCGTCCTCTCCCGCAGCCGCGACGCTATATCGAGGCATGGGCCGGCCGGCTTCACTATCAGCAGGTCGGCGCCCTCTTCAATATCAAGCGTCGCGTCGCGAATTATCTCTCTGGGATTCGACGGAGGGAGTTGATATCCCCGTCTGTCCCCGAAGCCAGGGGCGCTGCCCGCCGCCTCGCGGAAAGGACCGTAGAACGCGGAAGCCAATTTCGCGGCGTAACTCATTATCCCGACTTCGGAGAATCCCTCCTTGTCGAGTGCGTCGCGAACAGCGTCCACACGCCCGTCCATCATGTCGCTGGGAGCCACCATGTGCGCTCCGGCTTTTGCCTGGCTTAACGCCGTCATTGATAAGAGTTTCAGCGTCTCGTCGTTGTCCACTCGGCCGTTTGGAGATAAACATCCGCAGTGTCCGTGCGATGTGTATTCGCACATACAGGTGTCGGCGATCAAAAAAATGTCCGGGTACTTCTCCCTCAAAAAAGCAAGCGCCCGCTGCACCGGTTGCGATGAATCGAACGCGCTTGTGCCGTTCGCATCCTTGTAATCCGGCAAGCCGAAAAACAGGTATGCTTTCACTCCGGCGTCCGAAGCCGGTTCGATTATTTCGGGCAAACGATCGACGCTCCAGTGGAAAACGCCCGGCATCGACGCTATCGGACTCGATACTCCCTCTCCGGGACAGACGAATATCGGCAAAACGAGATGCCTCGGTTCAAGAGCGACCTCCGCAAGCATCGCGCGAAGCGTGCTGTTCTCGCGAATTCTTCTCATCCTGATTTTTGGGAATCCGCTCAATTCAGCAAAACCCCTCCTTCGGAGGCGCTCCATGTCGCTAACGCTCCGCCTTCAAAATTGCGGGGTCCCCCGGTCATTATCGCTGAATGCTCAGTCATGCTTATCTCTTTGAAAGTGACGCTGAAAGGTATGTTGCTCCACTCGATCAGGGGATTTGCCCTTTCCATGATCTCGTTCACCAGAAATCCGGGCTGACGCACTCTTTCTATATATATTTCCGGATTCTCTATATACACCCCATCCGGCCGGAGACCGAATTTGCCGGTGGCGGACAGTCTTATCCTGAAGGTAAACAGCAGCGACTGCGTAAAGATGCCGCTGACGGAAAAACCTTCCGGGCTGAAACGAACCGCGAGATTGGAGAAACCCCTTGTCTCGTTCACTGCGAAATATGCGTTGATATCGCTTGCTAAAAGCTCAATCTCACCCCAGGAGTAACCGATGAGGGAAGCGAGAGAGTGGATATCTTCTCCCTCCGGCAATTCCGAAGCGGTCAGCACTGCCTCCATGCTCAGCCTGTCGATCCTGACTCCGCTTAAATAAACTCCTCGAGCCTCGAAAAAACCTCTGCTGCCTGACACGCGTACGAACAAAGATTCAGGTTTGAACTCGGCGCCTAATTTTTCGGCAAGCCTGACCGCCATCTCGGCGTCGAACAGAGCTTCGCAGGATCCGGCGGCGAAGCATGCCGCAACAAGCGCCGTCAGTAAAATAACAGCAAAACGAAAAGCAGCGTATCTGTGGAAATTTGCGCGCAATTTTATCATCCCTCCGTAAAAATAACTCGTTATAAAAAAAGATAATACCATCAAAATCGATCGAATGTTTCAATGCATTTTGTATAATACTTCGAGAGTCGCCGTCATGCGATCATTCAAATAGGAGGTATCCGACTTGGGAGGAACTGGAAAATCGTCGCTTACTGTAAAAGAATTTGCTTTTGTTTCGCTCTTTGCCGCCATAATATTTCTCATGACGTTCACGCAGTTAGGATTCATACCCGTGGGCGCGATAAACGCCACTATAGTGCACATACCTGTCATCATAGGATCGATACTGATGGGGCCGCGCGTCGGCGCGTGCCTCGGCGCAATGTTCGGACTTGCAAGCATGATTCGCAACACTATTATACCTGTACCTCTGTCGTTTGCTTTCTCTCCGCTGATACCGGTACCGGGAACGGATAGCGGCAGCCTGATTGCGATTCTGATCTGTTTTTTCCCCCGCATACTGGTGGGAATCGTTCCGTATTACGTCCGCAAGTTCCTGAACGTCGTTCCGTTCGTCAAAAAATCGAATGTCGCCCGCCTGTTTTTCTCGGGAGTCGCCGGTTCGGTCACAAATACAATTCTGGTGATGCATCTGATGTTTTTCCTCTTAAAAGACGCATACGCGCTGGCAAGGGATATCCCCGCGGATGCCGTATATGGGTTGATCGTCTTCATAATAGCTACCAATGGAATCGTCGAGGCAATATTGGCGGGCATTTTTGCGTCGACCGTATGTAAAGCGGTGGAAACTTACCGGGATTTGTCCACTTAAACTATTCACAGATGTGCATAACTCGCCATTTTTTTCCACGTCATTTATTCGTGGTTTTAAGCGGTTTTTAAATCGCCGTTTTTTTCAGGAGAATTGATCGGTAATTCGAGAGCGGAATTATCAATAATTTATAAAATTCACAAACTTCGCGGATGATTTTTGTGTATATGTGGATAATTATGGTGGATAATTTGCATCCTTTGAACCATTTTTTTTTTTTTGACCATTCGTAACAGTATCGTCATTATTTTTAAATTACTCGCAAATGTGTATAACTCGCCGATTTTTTTCCACGTCATTTTTTCTTGGTTTTAAGCGGTTTTTAAATCATCGTTTTTTTTGGGAGAATCGATCGGTTATTCAAGAGCGGAATTATCAATAATTTATAAAATTCACAAACTTCGCGAATGATTTCTGTGCATATGTGGATAATATCAGTGGATAATCAGCATCGTTCGGACCATTTTTTTTGAGACCAAACAAAATGATGCCGTCCGTTTTTATTCATGCTAGAATATTAAAACTCTACGCGGAAATAAATTCGAGAACGCAGGGAGACATTGCGGGGTGTTGAACGTTGGAAAAAACTCTGGATGATATATGGCAGGATGTTTTGTCCTCTTCCGAGGAGATTTTGCCGGAAGGCGTAAATGAGATATGGTTAGCCACTTGTACTCCGATATCCATCGAGGACAATACGCTTTTGATTGAAGCGTCAAATCAATTCATAAAATCGAAGATGGATTCGATAATTCTGAAACCGCTCTCCAATTTCATCACGAAGCGCGGCTACGCGAGCTCTGTACAGGTTCAGGTCGGCGGCGATCCGTCGCCGGATAACCAGAAGGGCGCGTCTTTGACAAAGAGCGCACTTCCTCAAAGAAAGAACGGCCTCAATCCAAATTACGTATTCGATACCTTCGTTGTGGGCAAATCCAACAGGCTCGCTCACGCCGCCAGCTTGGCGGTAAGCGATTCGCCCGGGATTGCCTACAACCCTCTTTTTATATGGGGCGGAGTCGGGCTTGGCAAGACACACCTGATGCACGCGATAGGACATCACGTGGAGCAACATATATCCGACGCGCGTACGCTTTACGTCAGCTCCGAGAAATTTACCAACGATCTGATAACCGCCATCTTCGACAACAGACCGCAGGAATTCAGATCTCGCTACCGCAATCTGGATCTTCTGCTGATTGACGATATACAATTCCTCAAAGGCAAAGATCAGACTCAGGAGGAATTTTTCAACACTTTCAACAGTTTGTATGAAATGTCCAAACAGATAGTCATCAGTTCCGACAAACCCCCGAGAGACATTGTGGGCGTGGAGGAACGTCTCGTCTCCCGTTTCGAGTCCGGACTTGTCACCGACATCCAGACGCCCGACCTGGAAACGAGAGTTGCAATACTTCAAAAAAAAGCGTTTTTCAAAAATCGCGAAATACCGGACGACGTAATTCTTTTTCTTGCGACAAATATACCAAGCAATATTCGCGAGCTTGAAGGGGCTCTAAACAGGGTAATCGCATATTCCGAAATAAATTCCGAACCTATGAGCACCGAAAATATCCTGGTTTGGCTCAAGGATGTAATACGCACGAACTCTAAGGACAACATAAGCGTCGATTATATTCAGCAGCTTGTCGCAGAGAGTTTTGGAGTAACTATTGAAGAACTTCTCTCATCAAGCAGAACAGCGGAACTGGCTCTTGCCCGCCAAATTGGAATGTACATCGCCAGAAAAAATTTAAACTTAACTGTAAATCAGATAGCTCTGGCATTCAACAGAAAGGATCACACAACCGTATTATATGCTTGCAGGCGCATCGAAGAAATGAAAAAGACAAATCTGAGGGTTAAAACGATTGTGGATAACCTTCAGGATAAGATGTAAATTTATCGTGGATTCTCTGTGAAAATATGTTGTTTTTTGACCTGAAAAAAGATTACGGAAATATTTATGTGAATATTGTGAGTATTTTTCGAATATATTTCAATTTTTTTCCACATCGAAACAGCGCGCGGCGGAACGGCCCGGGACTATTATTCACTAATTCACACGCCCTACTATTACGACTTCTTTTAATTATATATATAATAGAAGCAGCAGAAGAATATTCTTTTTACACGATCCGGAGGTAACCGAAAAATGAAAATATCCGTCAGTAAGGAAGCATTCGTAAAAAACTGGAATATAGCGGAAAGGAACGCGGTGACTTCGGGGTCAATGAATATTTTTTCCACTGTTTATATCCGGGCGGATATGACAGAGGTGGAACTTCAGGCGACTGACATTCGCACATCCGTGATATGCAAAACCGGAGGCGTGACGGTTTTAGAACCAGGAGAGGCTGTTATACCGATAAAGGGAGTTTCAGACCTTTTCAAGAAGGCCGGTTCGCCCGAGTTCACCATCACCGTTGACGGAGGACAGGCCATAATGGTGTCCGGCAAGAGCAGATATAAATTTTCCACATATCCTGTCGGGGATTTTCCGAAACTGCCGTCGTCAAGCGGAGGAGAATTCTTTTGTTGCGCGCATGTTTCCAAACTCGTTTCAGCTGTTGAGCATGGGACGCTTTGCGCCTCGTCGGGCGACGAGTATCCGCAGTATCTTTCATGCGCTTATTTTGAGATGGAAAATGGAATGCTGAACGTGGTATCCACCGATAAAAGAAGGCTTGCATTCTGCAGGACGGAAGTAATAGAAGGCAGCGAAGGCGAACCGATGCTTCTTCCTATGAAGGGGCTCAAAGAGCTGGTCAGGATATTGGGAATGATAGATCAGAATCTTGAAGTGAAAATATTGAGCGATGACGCTCAGGCTTTTTTTGTAACCGAAGGGCTTGAATTTGCCGTAAGGAAGGTAGAGTCGAAATTTCCGGCGTATTCAAACAAAATCCCAGTTTCACATGAGACTTCCGTCGAGATAGACAGACTTTCGCTGCTTACAGCGCTGGAACGCGTCGACGTGGTGGTCAGGGATTATAATCGCGTGGTGATGATCAATCTGGCGGGAGACGAGTGCACCCTTACCGGAAGGGCAAGAGAATTCGGCGAGGCTGTGGAGAATATATCGTGCGTCATAGAAGGAGAACCGCTTTTTACGGGTTTTAACACGAGATTCTTCTTCGACGCCGTTAAGATTCTCGAAGGGGATACGGCAAAATTGCTGTTCAACGGCCGCAAGGGAACTATGGTGGTCAGGTCGAACACGTCGGACAATTTCTTCAGCCTGGTCGCTCCGGTGGATACTTCGGACGAAGGGGCCGGAGCGGGTTCATCTGACGCCGGAGTAGATGTACTTTAGCGAAACATACTTTCATAATTTCAGAAATATATGCGGCGAGCGCCGCGAGTGGTCGCCCGGTCTCAATATGATCACAGGTTCAAACGGCGCGGGCAAAACTAATTTTCTGGAAGGCCTCAATTTTCTGTCGGGATGGGGTTCGCTCGAGAAAAATGCCAAAATGGCGAATATAGTGCGCTGGAACAGCGGCGCATCCCAGCCCGCGTCCTTATGGGGCAGATATTTAAGCGAGCGCGGCGGGGAACCGTCCGACATATTTGCGTCACTTCATACGAGATGTCAGTTAAAGCGAGGCGACAAGACCGCCTCCGCGGCGGATATGAGGCGCGAGATTCCGGTGTTGTCCTTCATGCCGGGCCATATGTCCATTGTAAAAGGAGGCGCGTCGCACCGGAGGCGCCTCTTGGACATGACGGGCGTTCTTGTAAGCGTTGCTTATTCGAAGGTTCTGCGCGACTATCAAGTAATGCTCAAACAGAAATCAGCCATGCTCCGAAAACACGCGGATACGCGCAACGCGGATAAATTACTGGCGTCATTGGGTTCGTGGCTCTGGACGGCGCGTGAGGAATTATTAAAGATGATAGAAACGTCCGCTCAAAATTTTTCCGATCTTCTCCCCCGTCCGATGGATTTTTTTTTCTCAAGGGGCGGCGGGGGAATGGACGAAGCCCCTTTCGACGATTTCAGGAAATCTTTAAAACGGGCGTGTGAGCGTGAACGGGCGGCGGGTATTCCGTTAGTGGGTCCTCAGAGGGACGATGTGAGGTTTACATGCGACGGAATGGATGCGTCCGTCGTATTGTCAAGAGGTCAAATCAGAAGGGCCGTCTCGGTTTTGATACTCGCTTCCGCCCTCGTGGTGGAACGGCGTTTGATGAAAAAACCCATTCTGCTGTTTGACGAGATAACATCCGAGCTGGATAAAGCGGGGCGAATACGTGAGATTGAGTCGCTTTTGGCAACGGAATGCCAGATTTTTGCCACCACTACCGACGCCGAAGGGTATGACGGGGTTGAAATATACAGGATGAAGGACGGAAGGTTTTTGTGAACGCTCCGCGCGAATATGATTATGACGTAATAGTGGTCGGCGGAGGACACTCCGGATGTGAGGCCGCGCTTGCCGCGGCGGGAATGGGTTGCCGCACGCTTATTTTGAACCACAATCTCGAAAATATGGCTCTGATGCCTTGCAATCCCGCCATAGGCGGTCCCGCCAAGGGCAATCTTGTGCGTGAGCTTGACGCCCTCGGGGGTGAGCAGGGAAAGGCGGCGGACGCGTCCACTCTGCATCTCAGATGGCTAAATACGTCTAAAGGGCGCGCCGTTCGTACGCTTCGCGCGCAATGCGACCTGTCGGAATACGGGGATCACTATACGAGGGCGTTATGGTCTGCCGGCCTGCGAATTTATCAGGCGATGGTCTCCGGGATAGTTGTGGAAGCGGGAAGCGTAATCGGCGTCACGACTCTCGCCGGAGAGAAATTTTCCGCGGGGAGAGTAATCATCGCAGCCGGAACTTACATGAGAAGCCTGGTGCACATCGGGATGGTCAATTTTCCCTCAGGTCCGCTGGGGCAGGTTTCGTCCGGTTTTGGACTGTCCGAGTCCATACTCGCCGCGGGTATAGAGCTGCGGCGATTTCGCACGGATACCTCCCCCAGAATAGACAGCGACAGCGTGGATTGGAATTCCATCGAACTTCAGCCGAGCGATCCGGAACCGGAAGCGTTCTCGCACTGGAACGAGAAAAAATCATACGCAGGTCATTTTTGCGGACACACAAGGACGTCTGCCAAAACCCACGATATTCTGAAAGCGGCGTTTGGCCGCTCGCCGCTCGCAATGCGCGGGATAGAGACAAAAGGTCCCCGTTATTGTCCGTCTCTCGACGACAAGATAATGAAATTCCCCGACAGGGAATCGCATCCTATTTTTTTGGAACCCGAGGGCAGGAAGAGCCGAAGTATATACATGCAAAATTTATCGACTTACATGCCGCCCGATGTCCAGCTCAATATAGTCCGCACGCTGCCCGGCTGCGAGCGCGCCGTAATGTTGAAACCGGGATACGGCATTGAGTACGACTACGTGGCGCCGACTCAGCTCGAACCCTGGCTTGAGGCCAAGGCTGTGCGAGGTCTGTACTTTGCGGGCCAGATTTGCGGCACATCGGGTTACGAGGAAGCCGCGGCGCAGGGTTTCATGGCCGGGGTCAACGCGGCGCTTTTTGCGCTCGGCAGGGAGCCTTTGGTTTTGAGGCGCGATCAGGCATATATAGGAGTCCTGATTGACGATCTAGTTACGCGCGGCACGAACGAGCCTTACAGAATGTTGCCGAGCCGCTGTGAGCACAGGTTGATAATGAGGCATGACAACGCCGACGAAAGATTGTGCGCCGTTGGCAGGGAGCTCGGACTTCTGAGAGACGAACAGTGGGAAGCTTTCAATAAAAAAAAGGCGGCCCTGGAATCCGCTCGGAAAAAACTTTCGGAGCTAAGAGTGACGCCCTCGGAAGGAGTAAATTCCATTTTGCGCGAACGGGGTACGTCTCCGCTGTCCGAGCCTATAGCGGCGGCGGACCTTCTGAGGAGACCGGAAATATCGTGGCGCGACATATCAGTTATATTAGACGTTGATATCGATGAGGAAATCGGGCGGCGCGTCGAAACGGACGTGAAATACAAGGGCTATATCGAGCGCGAGAACCGAAGAGTAACGCGAATGGCGTCAATGGAGCTTCTCCGGATACCCGGGGATTTGGTCTATTCGGAAATACCGGGGCTGTCCGCGGAGTCGGTCGAAAAACTGTCGGGGATAATACCCAGGACGCTCGGCCAGGCGTCGAGGGTGTCTGGAGTGACAAGCGCCGATATCCAGTTAATCCAGGTTGCAATCGAAAAAAATCGCAGGGCGCGATCATGAATCCCATTCACGGCGCGTTACGTCCGTTTCGGTCTTTTTTTGGGCTCTGCGCCACGCTGTCGGAGATTGAATCCGAATGGGAACAGTTGGCGGGTTCCGCGCTGGCGCGCCGAAGCCGAGTGAAGTCATTCGACGACGGAGTGCTCATCGTTGCTGTCGAAAACCGCTCGGTGGAACAGGATATGAATTTTAAAAAGAATTCGATAATAAGGGCTATTTCGGCAAAAACTTCTCTGAAACTGAAGGACATCAGGATGGAGATAGCTCCCGTAATCCGCGGAACGCGGCAAACGCAAAGAAAAAAGAGAGGAATTCGCCGCCGAACTCCCGTTAACGGGAATTCACCGGAACTGGAAAGGTTAAAGACGGAAATTTTGTCCGATAATCCCGGGCTAAGCGATAAACTTGCCGAGACGATAGCAGGATGCCGTTTGGGAAGCGCTTCAATTGACAATCGTTAATTGTGCTATACTTGCCTTATTCTGAAATAATTACGATAGTAACAGGATATAAAGGAGCAGTGATGTTTTGGTAAAGTTACCGGTTTTAAATATAGGAAAATATACGCCCAAATACCCGATCTTTCAGGGCGCTATGGGAGTAAAGATCTCCGGAGCAGGTCTCGCGGGGGCGGTTGCAAAAAGCGGAGGAGTGGGAACGATCGCGAGCGTTGGCATTGCGTGCGATCATCCTCTTTATAACGGCAGAAATTATTTTGACGTAAACGAAATCGCCGTGGCAGAGGCTGTGAAATCGGCGAGAGAAACCGCTCCCGATGGAGTGATAGCGGTAAATTGCATGGTGGCGCTCACCGATTATGACAGGCAGGTGAAAAGCGCGTGCCGGACGGGCGTGGACATAATAGTGTCGGGAGCCGGCCTTCCTATGAAGCTGCCGGAGTACACAAAAGATTTTCCCGACGTGGCGATAGTTCCGATAGTGAGCTCGGTTAAAGCCGCCGATCTCATCGTGCGTAAATGGGGAAAACAGTATGGCAGACTGCCTGACGCCATCATGGTGGAAACGCCTCTTTACGCCGGCGGTCATCTTGGAGCGACCAGGATGGAACAGGTGATGAACCCCGAGTTCTCCCTTGAGAAAGTGATCCCCGAATTGGTGAAATATGTCAGCGACACGGTGAAAGCGGACATTCCGGTAATCGCCGCCGGAGGCGTCTGGGATCGCTCGGACATCGACCGCATGTTCGCCCTTGGCGCGAACGGAGTGCAGATGGGCACCCGTTTTGTCTGCACCGAAGAATGCGACGCGAGCGAAAGATTCAAGCAGGCTTACATCGACGCGACCGAAGACGACATACTCGTCATAATGAGTCCGGCCGGACTGCCGGGAAGGGCCATCATGAATCCCTTTGTCGAAAAGTACTTATCAGATACCGCCGAGAGCAAACCCTGCATGGCGGCGTGTCTTTCCCACTGCAAATACCTTGAAAACAGAACCACGTTCTGCATAGCCCATGCTCTGGTGGACGCCTATATGGGCGATTGGGAGACGGGACTTTTCTTCGTGGGCAGCAACGCCGTCAAGTGTTCCGAGATAAGCACGGTTGCCGCGATCTTCAAGGAACTGGTAGGAGAATAAAACAGGGTTTGAAAGGAAGCCAGTTCGCCCTTTTAAAGTCCCGGAGGTTTTTGCCCCTGTTTGTCACCATGTTTCTGGGGGCTTTTAACGATAATTTCTACAGGAGCGCGATGGCCATCCTGATCACCTACAGGCTGGCTTATTTGGTCGGAGTGGACGCAAGAATTCTGGTATCGGCGGCGGCGGGGATTTTCATCCTGCCGTTTGTGCTTTTCTCTGCGCTCGCCGGACAGATGGCCGACAAGTACGAGCGAGCCACGCTGGTTCGTTATGTGAAACTCCTGGAGATAGTCGTTATGTCCGGAGGGATCATAGGGTTTGTGACAGGCAGCGTCTCTTTATTAATGATAATACTGTTTCTGATGGGAGCGCAGAGCACTCTCTTCGGACCGCTCAAGTACAGCATACTTCCACAGTGTCTCGAAAAGGACGAACTGGTGGGAGGCAACGGTCTCATAGCTATGGGGACGTTCCTCGCCATTTTGCTGGGGACGATTTTCGGAGGCATATTCGTACTTGGCGAACGGGGGATACTTGCCGTGAGCGCCCTTGTCGTCGGAATAGCGGGCGCCGGCTGGGCGGCAAGCTTTTTCATCCCTCCGACAAAAGTTATTCAGCCGTCCCTGAAATTGCGATTTAATATATTCACCGAGACATGGAAGATAATATCAAGCGTATGGCCGAGACGGGACATATTTCTTCCGATAGTGGGGATATCGTGGTTTTACTTCGTCGGGATGATGTTCCTGTCGCAGTTTCCCACATACGCCAAAATAGTCATAGGCGCGGATGAAATAGTCGCCACTTTGTTTCTGGCGGTGTTTTCGGTAGGCATAGGCGTCGGTTCGCTCGCGTGCAACGGTCTGCTAAAAGGCGAGATATCCGGACGCTATGTCCCCCGGGCGGCTTTGGGAATGGCTGCTTCAAGCGTGGCGCTGTACTTTGCAAGTCTCCGGGATCCGGTAGCCGAATCCGGCGAGTTGATGACGATAATGCAGTTCGTAAAGTCCCCGGCCAATTTGGCAGTGCTCGCGTGCCTTTTTGCGATCTCGTTCTTCGGCGGGTTGTATATCGTTCCTCTCTACGCGATCATACAGAACCGCAGCGAAGAGAAGTTTCTCGCCACCGTCACTGCCTGCGGCAATGTGGTCGACTCCGCATTTATGGTGTTTTCCTCCATTGCGGCTATCCTCATGCTCAAACTCGGATTTTCGATTCCGCAAATTTTCCTCGCGACGGCAATTCTCACAATCGCGGCATTTTTTATCATAAAAAAAGCCGCGCGCGATTAACGTTATTTTCACGTACGAACATCAGCGCGATTCCGCGTATTGACAAACAGGGTTCTTTTGGTTATAAAAGCATAAAGGATTCAGAAAATATTTCGACAGAGGATTATGCCAAAAAGCTTTTTTAGGGACTGTTCTTAAGCAGTTCCAAGAATGTATTTTGAGTTAATGAAGTTTTTGCATTGAACGGCTCTCAAAAAATAATCATTTAGGAGGAAAAAGTCATGAAAAAACGTACCATCCTGTCCCTGTTGCTGGCGGTGATGCTGGTCGCATCCGCGTTGAGCGCTTGCGCTATCGCCGCTCCCGAACCCGTTGAACTGAGGTTGGGTTCCTGGCGTCCCGATGATACGGTACAAATGAACAATTTGCTTGCCGAGTACAAAAAGGTCGCGCCACACGTCACCATCGTGTATCAGCCCATCAATCCGCCGGACTATAACGCCACCCTGCGAGCTCAATTGGAAAGCGGTACCGGTCCCGACCTGATGTACGCCCGTTCTTACGCCACCGGAGTTGAACTGTTCAACGCGGGTCATAATGCGGACTGTTCCGACATCCCCGGCCTCAAGGAAAATTTCACGGCCACCAGCCTTGCCCCGTGGCAGGCCCCCGACGGCACGATATTTGCAGTTCCTTTCGCGGCTGTGTCGCACGCGGTGTATTACAACAAGGATATTTTCGCAAAAGAAGGTTTGGAGGTTCCTCAAACTTGGGATGAGTTCATCGCGGTATGTGAAGCCCTGAAATCCAAAGGCTACACTCCGCTCGCTAACGGCGTGGCCGACGAATGGGACATCCTTGAGTGTTTCTTCCTTGGTATGCTGCCCAGCTTTGTGGGGGGCGCCGAATCGCGCGTTCAATATGAGAGCGGCGAGAGGAAGCTCAACGACGAGGCCTTTGTGGACGTCTTTTCCGCTTTCGCGCAGGTCACGCCTTATCTGCCACAGGGCTTCGAGGCTGTGACATATAATGACAGCCAAGCCCTGTTCGGCGCCGAGATGGCGGTCATGTTTGCGGACGGCTCATGGACCATCAGTGTGTATGACGACGTACCCTTCGAATGGGGCGTATTCCCTTTGCCGGGCCGCAAAGCAGAGGACACCAAAATAACCTTCCATCCCGATATGGCCATCACAATGAACGCGGCCACCAAACATCCCGAAGAAGCCAAAGCATTTCTTGAGTGGGCATGTACTCAGGAAGGAGCCGTCATAGCTTCCAAAGCGCTTCCCACCGGTTTATTCCCGATGATAAATTTCCCGCTCACGCTGGAAGATCCCCACGCGAACGAATTCCTCGCATTAAACATCGGCAGAGAGACCGACGCGCGTTTCCTATGGCCGGCCCTGATAGAGCTGTACACTCCGATGAATCCGATTGTTATAAATGCCCTGAAGGGTACGGTGACCCCGCAGGAAGCGGCCGACAGTGTGGAAGCACTCAGGCACTGAAGATAATAAAAAACATGTAGAAGACTCGCTCCCTCCGCCTTCGGGCGGGGGGATGCGTTTAGGAGCGCCGGGCGGATTGCATCCCGGCGGCTCCTACTGGATGTGGTATCTCCTCCCAGCCCTCCTGGTTTATGTATTGTTCATGGCATACCCGCTGTTGGATTCCATACGCCTGAGTTTATATACCGGCAACAGGGCCAACCGCTCTTTTGTGGGCATTGGCAATTTCGTAAGGCTGTTTACCGACGAGACCTATAAAACACAATACTTCAACGCGATAAAAAATACAATTCATTTCTTCGCGATTCACATGCTGGTGCAGAATGTGCTGGGCATGTTGTTCGCGGTTCTGTTGACCGACGCCAGAATGCGCGGCCGCAGGATATACCAGACGTTAATATTTCTGCCCACCACATTCGCCGTTCTGGTCACCGGTTACCTGTGGAAGCTCATTCTAAACCCGATTTGGTCCAGGGGAATGCTTAACGGCCTGGGTCTGTCCGCCTTGGCTCAGCCCTGGCTGGGTAATGAAAAAACGGCGCTTACCGCCGTGTCGCTGGTGTCATGCTGGCAATGGGTAGGCATACCAACCATGATGTTCGTCGCGGCGCTGCTCAATATCAGTGACGATCTGTATGAGGCGGCCGAAATCGAGGGCGCGTCCAAATGGCAGGTCTTTTGGAACATCAAGCTGCCGCTCGTTAAACCGGTGGTCGGCATAATCGCGATTCTCACCTTTGTAAGTAATTTTAACGCTTTTGACATCGTGTTCTCCATGCAGAACGTGAACGGCGCGCCGGGATATTCGACCGACCTTCTGGGCACGCTGTTTTACCGGGTGGGCATCGCGGGCCAGCACCCGATCGGCATACCGGATCCGGGCATGGGAGCGACCATCGCGACCATCACATTTGTGGTCCTCGTCACCGGTTCCCTTATCACTCTAAACGCGACGCGCACAAAGGAGTAAAGCGTTATGGCCGTAAAAAAACACGCCTCGCGGATTTGGAGAATGAATCTAGGCTCGCATCTGATCCTGACAATATGGTCGATGATCGTGCTGCTCCCGCTGTGGGTCATGTTTATAAACTCTTTCAAAGACCGCCTGAGCATATATAGACATTCTTACGGATTGCCTGAAGTATGGCATTTTTCAAACTATACGGATGTCCTGCGGAGCGGCGACTTTTTGAATTATTTTAAGAACAGTTTCCTTGCGGTGGGGACCTCGCTCGCCCTGGTGATAATTTTCGGATCGATGGCCGCGTATGCGCTCTCAAGGTGGCGCGGCAAGCTGCCCGGTTTTATTTACATCTTCTTTATCGTGGGCATGATGCTGCCCATTAAGATAGCGTCCATCAAACTGTTGGAAATGGTGCGAGCGCTTGGCCTGTTAAACACGGTTTGGGCTCTTGTTCCGATTTACGTCGCAATGGGCATCCCCGTTGCCGTTTTTGTGCTCACGGAATTCATGAGGCAGATCCCCGGCGATTTGTATGAAGCGGCGCTGATCGACGGCGCCGGCCCGTTCAAGATTTTTACAAAGATAATGCTTCCTTTGCTGCGCCCCGCTATCGCAACAGTGGCGATATACAATATGGTCCCGTTCTGGAACGACCTGTGGTTCCCCCTGATTTTTATTTCCGACGAAAAGTCGAAGACGCTGCTGTTGGGCGTAACCCGCCTGTTCGGACAATACCAGACCGACTGGTCCAAAGTACTCGCCGTGCTGACGCTGTCTTCCATACCGGTGCTGGCGTTGTATCTGATTTTCAGCAAGCATTTCATCAAGGGCCTCACCGCGGGGAGTATTAAGGGGTAATTTCGTTTCTAAGATGAATAGATTTAGAAACGAAATTACCATCTCTTTATCGATTTATTGGAAAAATAGTTCTGTATATCTTTAAGAATCTTCAAAACCAGCCCAAAATTCATCTTCACTCAACCATTGGGTATTCGGGTCTTTGGCTTTTTCCTTTGCCTTGGCTAATTCATTCTTGATTATTGACGGTGTAAAAATAACTCAAACTCCTTATAAGCATCTGTTCCTATAACGACAGCGGCTTCCCTGCCGTTTTGAGTAATAATTACTTGATTTCCCTCATTCGCCAGCTTTAGGATTTCGTTATAGTTATTCCGCAAATCACGAACCGGCCTTGCGTATGTGTTCATCATGGATACCCGCCTCCAATGAATCCAATGTAGCACAATTCAGCTACAAAGGCAATCAAGATTTCCCTCCTTATTAAATCTTTTGATTGCGGCTTGG
>Ga0099364_10001606_pt1 | contig 36844 bp, 29 predicted proteins | sample TergutTh196P3_FD_73070 | JGI IMG/M metagenome (GOLD analysis project Ga0099364, IMG submission 73070) | Microcerotermes parvus P3 segment gut microbial communities from Pointe-Noire, Republic of the Congo - Th196 P3 | ecosystem: Host-associated > Arthropoda: Insects > Digestive system > Gut ... | reverse complement strand
CTTATTGAACTTAATGTAACATATTCATCATGCGTAATGTACCACATTTCCCAGAATTTGTCCTCGCGTAAACCGGGCCTTGGGAATCATATTGGGGAGAGGGGAATTGAGAATCGAGAATTTAAAAATATTGGCGTGAATTTTTCCCCTCCGTTTTCCGCGTGGAATTTGGAGGGTTTATTTATTTAATTCTCGATTTTCTTTCCTCCGCGTTTTTTGATGTAAAATCATTGACGCCGGGAGGGGATTGCCTTTGGAGAAACAGATTGCTAAAGAAACGCCGAGCGCGAAATCTAATGATAAAACAATAAAAACCGAACGATTCGACTACGACGGGTTCTGGAAAAACCTCATTAACCGTTTTTTCTGGAATTTCCTTGAAATGGCATTGCCCGACCTTTATGCGGACGCGGACACAAACGGGGAATACGCTTTCCTCGACACCGAGTTCACAGATGTCTTGAACACCGGAGATCCGGAAATCCACACGAGCCCACATTTCGCGGATTACGTGATAAAGGTTCCCATGAAAAATGGAGATGAAGAATTTCTGATACTCCACTGCGAAATACAAGGGACTGGAGGAAAAGACCTCCCTTCCAGAATGTACCATTATCAGTGCTTGATTTTCGCGCATTTCAAGAAAGCTCCCGTGGCGCTTGCAATCATTACGGACAAACGCCCGCCAAGCGAGGCTTCGAGTTACGCACATTCCCACTATGGAACAAAGACGGTTTATGAGTATAATAACGTCGTGGTTATGGATTTGGTCGATGACGAACTTTTGTCGAGCGATAACCCGATTACTCTTGCTTTCTACGCGGCAAAATCCGCGCTTGGCGTTAAAGAGGAGCTTCAGAAATATACGTATTTGCGAACGTTGGCCGACCTTCTCGCAGAGCGTGGCTGGAGCGCGAATGATAAGCGCGATTTGCTTCTTTTCATTGAGCGAATTATAAACTTGAAAGACAAAACGCTCATAAAGCAATATTGGAAATTCCGCCAACAATTGGACAAGGAGGGAAAAATCGTGTACAAGCATTGGCTTCAAGAAGTAGAGGAGGAAATAGCTGAAGAACGTGGTATGACAAAGGTCGAAGAAAAAGTTGTAAGAAATCTTCTTAACCTTGGAGACTATTCCCCCGAAAAAATTTCGGAGATTGCGGAAGTGCCAATAGAACGTGTGCTTGCGCTTATGAACTGACCTGCCCGCGGAGAATATTTTTCCGGCGAGAAAAATTGAAAAAGGTTATCCCCTGTATGCCATTGAAGCCTACAGGGGATTTTTCTATTCGACATTTATCGGCCTAATCACCGGATAGGATATTAGTTTGACGATGATGTTATAATTATTTGTTGTGTTTTTGAAAAATACAGGCAACAAGACAAAACTTCGAGGAGGGCAATTTATGAGTTTCTTTGAGATCGTACAACAGATTGACAGCACGATAAACAATATCGTATGGGGACCGTACATGCTGGTTTTATTGGTCGGAACGGGCGTGTTCTTTACGTTCCGGACAAATTTTTTTCAGGTGACAAAAATCAAGCTCTGGTGGGCAGGCACGATAGGACAACTGCTGTCGAAGGAGCCGAAAGAAAAACCGGACGACGGTAATATCACTCCTTTCCAGGCGGTGACGACGGCGCTCGCGTCCACGGTGGGCACCGGCAACATCGTCGGCGTGGCGACGGCGATTTTTTCCGGCGGACCGGGCGCGGTGTTCTGGATGTGGGTGTCGGGATTTTTCGGCATGATGACGAAATACGCCGAGATAGTCCTCGCCGTGAAATACCGCGAAACTGACGAAAACGGCGTACATCACGGTGGCCCCATGTATTACATAGAGAAGGGCTTGAAGATAAAATGGCTCGCCGTAATCTTCGCGATTTTCGGGACGCTGGCGACATTCGGCATCGGCAATATGACCCAGGCGAACGCTATCGCGGGCTCCATCGAGACAACCTTTGGAATCCCCAAGCTGGCTACCGGCATCGTCTTAGCGGTGATACTCGCCCTCGTCATTATAGGGGGCATTAAGCGCATCGCGTCCGTGACGGTAAGGCTGGTTCCTTTTATGGCGGTCTTCTACATCATCGGCGGAGTCATTGTCCTGGCTATTAATATTGCCGAGCTGCCCGGCGCTTTTGGGGCCATCTTCGCGAACGCGTTCTCCATGAGATCGGTCGGCGGCGGCATTATGGGTTATACCATAATGCGGGCCATGCGATACGGATTTGCGAGAGGCGTATTCTCCAATGAAGCGGGGCTTGGTTCCGCGCCGATAGCCCATGCCGCGTCAAACGCGAAAGACCCTGTGCAGCAGGGTCTTTGGGGCGTTTTTGAGGTATTTATCGACACGATAATCATATGCACGCTCTCCGCGCTTATTATTTTGACCGCCGGTCTGTATGGCGGAGAGATTTCCGGTTCAACGCTCGTTCTGGACTCTTTTACGCAGACCCTCGGGGCCTTTGGCGGAATGTTCGTCAGCTTCGCCATTTTATGCTTTGCGGGCTCCACGATACTGGGCTGGTCATATTACGGGCAGCAATGCCTGTATTACCTAACCGGGGACAACAAGACCGTTGACATGGCTTATAAGGTGATTTTCTCCCTTTTGACGATTGTCGGCGCGACCGGAGGCCTGACGTTCGTATGGAGCGTCGCCGATACGCTTAACGGACTCATGGCCATCCCGAACCTGATCGCGCTGCTTCTTCTCAGCAATGTGGTTCTTAACCTGACGAAAGAATATCTGACACGCGGTAAATAAGTAGGGGCGACCGCCTTCGGTCGCCCGCTTACTCGAATACGTTAAAACAATATGGGCGACCGGGAGCGGTCGCCCATATTGTTATCAATCATCGTCGATCAATTTGAGTTTTTTTGCAAACGGCAAAATTAAAGAACCTTGAATGGTTATCGACAACATACAGACTAAAAAGACCACGCTGAAAACATATTCCGAGTAAGGCAATCCCGCGGTCAATACCATTGCGGCAAAAACAATGGAGGACGCTCCCCTGAAACCCGCCCACGACACGAGCGCGATTTCATTTAAAGGGCGACGGAACGGTTTCATCAGCAGCCACACCAAGACGGGCCTGGCGATAAGGAACAAAAAGAGAGCGAACGCCAGCGCGTCTCCAAGGACCGCCCCGATCGCCGACGGAATACAGAGCATGCCCAACACGATAAACAGCGTGATCTGCAAAAGTATTGAGATAGCGCTGAATAGTCTTGTAAGATACCCTTTATACACCAGTCTAACGTTTCCCAGAATAGCTCCCCCGGCGTAAACCGCTAAAAAACCGTTTCCTCCGACTTGAACCGCCGCGCCGTATATAATGAAAGCGACTCCGCAGAGTATCGCTCCGTAAATACCGTCAATATCCAAATTAATCCGATTTATAAACAGTTGCCCCAGCTTGGCGAAAACAAAACCCGACAGCAGGCCGAAAATGATTTGAGGAAGAAGGAGAGATAAAATATTCTGTGAGCTGCCCAGGGCAAGCGCTAAAAACACGGTTGTAAGCATATGGGCAAACGGGCCGTTGGAGCTGCTTTCCGCTTCCAAAACAGTATCCAGTTTATTTTTTAAATCAATTTGTTTGGAGCGCAGCACTGAAAAAATGGATGCGGAGTCTGTGGAAGCGATAACGGAGCCAAGCAAAGCTGCCTGATAAAATTCAAGACGCAGGACATAGTACGCGAAAAGGCTTAAAACCAAAGCCGTTAAAAAGGTTCCCGCAACCGACAGCGCCGCGGAAACCCCCAACACCGGTTTGACGTCGGAGTAATCGGTCTGAAAACCGCCGCAGAAAATAATCAGCAACAGGGCAAAATTACAGAGGTGCGTTGCGGTATTCTTATCTTCAAACTTATACCAGTTTCCAATCAGTATTCCAATAAATATAAAACCGACCAATACCGGCATCCCGACCCTGCCCGTCGTCTTGCACGACAACGCACCGAGTATCAGCACGATTCCCAGTATCAGGATAAAATCCATTGATTCACACTCCCAGCGCTACTCAACCTTTGACGTATCGAGTGTTTTATCCAGGATTTCAAGTATAAGCCGCGACTCAATATCCGCCCGGCTCAGGCAGCGCTTGACTTTATAAATATCATCCGTTTTTATCGCGGTCTTTATCATATCAATGATCACGTTAAGGGGCGCGCGTATTTCATGACACATACGCGATAGAATTTCGTCTTTGGAGAGTAACATCTTAACCGCTTCATCCCCCGCTCCCATCTGCGGTTTGGCGCCATCCACCGTCGGTTTAAGCAGTTCTTTGAGGGACTTGTTCAACGACAATAAGTCTTTTTTCCCCTCAACCACAGTAATATGCGTTTCAATCCGCCTGATAAGCAGAGAGCTTACAAAAGGCTTGTGTATGTAATCCACTGCGCCCAGTTCCAGCCCGTCAATTTCACTTTGCGCGTCGTCCATGGCGGACAGGAATATTACGGGAATATCCCTGTAATTTTCGCATCTCCGCAACATTCGCATTGTTTCATACCCGTTCATGACAGGCATTTCCACGTCCAGCAATATCAAGTCGGGGATAACGTGTTCCAGGATGTCGAACATCTTCTCCGCGGAGGGCGCGGGAAAAACCTCATATAAGTCCTTCAGTGTTTTTTTACAGGCTGTAAGGTTCGCGGGATTGTCATCCACCAATAAGATTTTCTTCTTTGACATGATATAGTCCCCCTCCTCACAAATTTTCTTCAGAAAGCCTCTCCACTACCTCGCCGAGTTCCATCATGTCGATTTTTTCCCTGAGCCACGCCACCAAATCAGCGCCCGTTTCATAGCTCAAACTCTCTAATTCTTCCATCGCTTCGTCGATGCCGGACATGTCATATGACTGGCAGCATCGCTTCAGTTTTGCCAGTATTTCGCGGTCAGGGGCATATTCGCGGGGCTTTACGCGGTTTGAGTCATATACATCAAACCAGGCGTTAATGTCTTTCACCAGTTGTTCCGCGTCTTTCAAGCACGGCTCCAGGAGCTCCGAAAATCTGTCGAAATCGCCTGTTTTCGCCGAGGACTCCATCTCGGCGGCCACAGCTCTCAACCGTTCGGCGCATATACTCGCGCAACTGCCTTTGAGGCCGTGCGCGTTGATGACATTATCCGGCAGCGTCTCAATCGTGACATTGCGAAGTTTTTCCAGAGTAACCGGCGTGTTGGCCGCGTAGGAACGCAGGATGGAAAGATAAATATCCGTTTCGCCGCCATAGAGATCAAGGCCTTTTTCCGTGTCAATCCCGGGTATATCTATGGAAACGTCATCTTCTTCATAATACGCATAGGCTTCTTGCTCGTCGGATTCAAAATCATCCAGCGGCCCCTCGGATATATGGCCGCGCACCCATTTTTTAAGCACGGCGTCCAGTTTCATCAGGTCGATGGGTTTGGTCAAAAATTCCTGAAAGTCGTTATCGAAAAACATCTTGTCCGTCCCATACGCGGCATTTGCCGTAAGGGCGATAATCGGCACGTTCCGCGCGTACTCCGTCCCGAGCGCGCGAATCGCGTTAGCCGCCTCGATGCCGTCCATTCCGGGCATCATGTGATCCATAAATATGGCGTTGTAATACGGTTTTTCGCGGCGTATCCGTTCGACAGCCGCCTGTCCGCTCGCGAGGCAGTCAACCTTCATATTATATTTACGCAATAAACCCGCCGCCACGTCGAGGTTGTTATGCATGTCGTCGACCACCAACGCCCTGGCGCCTTTCAAATCCGCCCTCACAAGCTTATTGGAAGCCTGGCGCTTGTTGTCGCCGAAATCGGAATTACGAAGGCTTTCAACGATTTCCGCGCCAATTTTCGTATCGCTGACAAAACCCTGACGCAAACGCGCGCGGAACGTGCTGCCCCTGCCATATTCGCTGTCCACGGTTATGCCGCCGTCCATCATCCGCAAAAGCCGCATCGTAATGACCAAACCAAGCCCCGTGCCTGCGGTTTTGCGGTCCGTCATGGCGTCGGCCTGATAATAATCGACAAAAAGTTCTTTTAAATCTTCCTCGCGTATACCCATACCAGTGTCTTTCACAGATATGCCCATCCATACGTCGTCGCCATCGCGCTCACATTCCACGCTTAGTTCAATTGTTCCCTCGTTTGTATACTTCACGGCGTTGCTGAGCAGGTTGTGAATGATCTGCCTCACGCGCAGCTCGTCGCCATACAGAATAATCGGCAGGCCTTCGCCGATATTCAGCTTAAAGTCAATCGGCTTTTCGCCAATGTATGTTTTGACCAGAACTATTTCGTCGTTGAGCAGACTGGGCATTTGATATTCCACGGGAATAAGGGAAAGTTTGCCGGATTCGATTTTTGATATGTCCAGAATGTCGTTTACGATGGAGAGCACCGTGCTGCCGGCATTACCTACACTCAGCAGATTTGTCTTGATGGAAGCGTTCACGTCGCCCTCCTCCAGCATCAGATCCGTGAGACCGATGATCACGTTGAGCGGCGTCCGCAGCTCTTTGCTCATGTTGGCAAGAAATGTGGATTTGGAATGGGAGGCAGCCTGCGCCGCTCCAAGCGCGGCCTCCAGCTCCCTCTTGAGATCCTGAAGTTCGCCGGCGCGCGCCCTCGCCTGTTCTTCCAGCAATTTGCACTCATTGTGTTTTTTCCGGAACATGAAAAGAGTGACCGCGAGAACGCACAACAGCAGAATACAAACTGCAAGCCACGGATGACGGGCCTCCGCCGCCTGCTGAACCTCCGCCGCCGAGGATATAACGGACCCCGTAAATACGGCGGCAAATAGAGCCAATGCAAGTATGACGTATCTAATTCGCGTAATATTTCTAATGGCTTTACCGCTTGCGTTCAACAATTGTCCTTCATTACTAATCATCATTAAAATAGACTCTCCCCCCGCAAAATTAAACGATACATACTCCGCTTATTATTGTAACCCAAATCCGCAACAAATTTTCAATCCCGCCCATACATTTGTTTATGTGCGTCGTTTTGCGGGTACTTTACAAAAATAACAGTATTGTCGGCACGTTTATAAGCGCGAGGCATATTGATTCAGCGTTATATTTAAAATTCCTTCAGGAATTCCCTTACAATTTCTTCTTTAGTTGCCCAGGAAGTAACAAAGCGAACAGCGTCGCGTTTTTCGTCAATCTTCTGCCAAACGTAAAAAGCCCAGTCTTTCTGCAGACGCCGTATCAATTCTGCGGGAAGTATCGGGAAGATTTGGTTGGATGGCGAATTTGTCAGAAAATCGTAACCCTTACTTTTCAGTTTCGTCATAATTAGAGCCGCCATCCTGTTCGCGTGTCCCGCCAGCTCGAAAAACAAACCGTCGCGGAACAATTCCTCGAACTGAACGCCGAGAACCCTTCCTTTGGCCAGAAGGCCGCCCTTCTGCTTGATGTGGTAACGGAAATCTTCCTTCAGCGAATCGTTGGAAATGACCAGAGCTTCGCCCATAAGCGCTCCGTTCTTCGTTCCGCCGATGTAGAAGGCATCCGTCAGGCGGCGCATGTCCGCCAGGGAGAGATCGCATCCCTCCGAGGCGAGCGCCGACCCGATGCGCGCTCCGTCGGCGTAGAGCAGCAGCTTGTTCTCTTTACAGAAGCGGCTGAGGTCTTCCAGCTCGCGCTTACCATAAACCGTTCCGATTTCCGTGGAATTGGAGATATTGACGAGCCGGGGCTTAACCATATGCTCGTCGTCGGGATGAATATCCAATATAAGCTGAATGTCATCAGGCCGCAATTTACCGTCGGCCGTCGGCGTCTTCAGGATTTTATGCCCTGTCGCCTCAATGGCTCCCGTCTCATGAACGCAGATATGCGCGGTTTCCGGAGCTATCACCGCCTCGTGCGGGCGCAGGAATGATGAAATGGCCGTCAGATTGGTCTGGGTTCCGCCGCACAAAAAATGAATGTCGGCGCTTTGCGCGCAAGCATCATCTCCCAGGTGATTCCGTATGCTTTCAGCCGCGGCTTTTGAATGGCGGTCCAGCCCGTACCCTTCGTCCTGTTCCATATTCGTGTCCAGCAGAGCCTGAAGAATTCTCGGATGCGCCGTTTCCGTATAGTCGTTTTTGAAACTGTACATTATGAAGATCTCCTATCCCGTCGCGAGCGGATGATTCGAGACGCCGTTAATAACTCTCGTTTGTGAAATTGTTTTTTTTCGATGAGATAATAACACACATATTTTTGCAAAGTATTGTATCATTAGATTAATTCTAAGTATGTGTAATTTTTTGCGTGAAAAAATTACACATACTCAAGTAAAATCGCGCTTGGCAAGCGGCAATTGATAGAGGTCATTTAGAAGCGGGAGGAAAATAATTGACCGGAATTACAAAACATGCCCCTCGAAACGGCAAATGAAGGGCATTGAGGAAAAATCCACGAGAACCCGGCGGCTCATAATTTTCTGCGCGGCGGCGTCCGCAGTGGCGTTTGCGCTCGCGTTGTCCGGCTGGAATGATAAATGGACGCTCGCAATCGCCACGGTCGCCGTGGTTTGTATTTTTTACGCGATCCTGTCCCATAAAAAAATGTACGACGACGCCATTCGCGACTCGGCGGAGCGCGTGAAAACTCTCGAACGCGACCTGCAATTTTTCAAGGACATTTACGAATTGAACCCCGCCATGCTTTTTACCGTCGATGATAATTTGAGCGTCACGGACTGCAATATGGCATGTATCGAGTTCGTCGGCGCAGACACTAAAATGTCGCTCATGGAAGAATTGACGAACAAGATCGAAGCCGACATCCCCAGACATACCCTGCTGGACGGTTTTACAGAGTCCATGGCTGAGACAATCCGAAAGGCCGGGCGCGACGGTTTCTCACATATAAATACGCTGCTCACGATCCGCGACGGCACGCACCGTAACATATCCGTTTCTTTCAGAAAGATACCGGCAGAGAAAGGCTTCATACTGACGGGGGCCTCAGTCGACACCACAGAAATGCAGCGCGTTAAGGAGGAGCTAAGCCGCAAGAATAAAATGCTGGACCTGGTAAACAGAATCGCCATTCTGATGAGTTCCATCGACTCCGGGAACGCCTATGGCATGGTGCGAAAGGCGGCGGAGATCATGGGGCGAGTCATGGATGTCGACAGGATTTATTTATGGAAGTACCTCTTAATCGACGGTATCTACCATTACGCCCCCGAGTTCATGTGGATAAGGCCTTCCGTTCCGGATAATCTCGCGATGATGGCGGAGGAAGGCTTCACGTGCGTCCGAAGCATCGCCGATTGGGAGACGTGTTTCGAGAATGGGGAGTGCATAAACGGTCCCCTCAGCACACTCTCGGACAATGAGCGTGAGCGCCTTGCTCCTTACGGTATTAAGTCGATACTTGTACTGCCGTTATTTTTGAGGAACAAATTTCGGGGTTTTATAAGCTTCGACGATTGCCGCCGGGAACGCGTCTTCGCCGAAGAAGAAGTATACATTCTGCGTTCCGCCAGTCTCATGATAACGTCGTCCCTCCTTGGCGGCGGCATGGAATACGAGAGGGAAACGACGACAAAACCACAGGAGGTAAGCAACAGTGGAAAATAAGCGCGCCGGAGACGGCAGTTCACATTCACAATGGAAGTACGGCATAAGCTGGAGCGAAAATTTGGAGACCGGTCACGATAAGATAGACGAACAACACAAAGAGCTGTTCCGTCTGACGAGTGATATTATCGGGGCGTGCGAGCGCGGTTCCGATTTGGAAACCGTGGGCAGAACGCTCGATTTCCTCGCGTCATATACGATGAGCCATTTCGCCGACGAGGAAACCCTCATGACGCAAAACAATTACCCCGACTATGAACATCACAAGAAAAAACACGAGGACTTCAAGCAGACCGTCACGGAACTTATAGTACGGTATCAGGAATCCGGCAGCACGTCGGAGCTCTGCCGCGAGGTAAGCTCAATCATAGTGCGGTGGCTCATCACGCATATATCGCAAGTGGACCGCAAGTTGGCGGATTTTGTGAAGTTGGCCGGGTAAAAGTAATCTGATGCCACGCGCCGGTGAAAGTCTTGCCGGCAGAGTGCGGTCATCCGGTATGGGTGATATGAGAATGATTTGCGATCAACTTACGTTAATAATCCGTGACAAAGACCGCACTATATCATAACCGTCCCAAATAACGCCAATATCCAGCGCCGAGCCGACCGGCACGATCCGGTCGATCCCCCGCGGGGAATTTTGGGTCACGAAATCGCGCAGAATATTTTTACAGGCGCCATAATAGGTCATTGTCTGCCATTTGTCTGTTACAAACGGAGCCAGTTCGTTTATATCATCCGTTTCATATTCGAAGAATAATCCGAACCTACCCCGGTATCTTTCAAGACCATCCAGTGAATCAAGAAGCGCCCTGTAGATCAGATTTTCGTGTCTTGTAACGCTTTTTATCCCGCCGTCACACAGAAATTCGGCGAGCGCGGAGTATTTGTCCATTGCGTGTATCGGCTGCAGCTCGTACTTTTTCGTAGAGCTGTGAACGGCGTTCCAGAATTTTTCGCGGGATTTTTGATTGGAGTCCAGCCAAACCACCAAACTCGGCGACGAACAAGCGTTCTGATCCACCAGATACGTGTCGTTGAAAAAATTATCCGCGAGGCGTCCAATTTCGGCGTCGCTCGCCTGCTCTATCGAGTCTCCGTTAAGCGCGCATATCGAGTAACGATCCGCGAAAGTTATTTCTACGGCCCTTGGAGGAATGGGCAGTTTTCTGATTGATCTTACCGTCTCATCCCCTCCCCATATCACCCTCGCTTCGCAATGCTCGGAAAACCAGCCTGTTATTGCGTCGTCCCGGTCGTATCGCATCATCGTTATACCATTTGCAAGACGGCTGAACTCGTTTTGAGCCAGCAGTTCATTTATCGCGCCGCACACTATATCCACCTGAGGCCATTCGCGCGCCGGCAGCCGGACTATGTTAGCGCAGCCGGACAACAGGCCGAATACGAGGGAGTATGCGAAATTAATTGGTATGTTGGACGGCGTGACGTGAAACGCCACTCCCCTGCCCAAACGAAGTTCGCCGCTTCCGAATTCCCGCCTTAATCTTGCGATATTGGCTCTCCGGCAAAAAAATGCGAACGCCGCAACGTCGGGATATGCGCGCTCTTTCATAAGCCGCTCGGATAGCGCGCCGAGAAAAGAACATACTATCCCGTCGTATGGAGGCAACGGGGACATCTCGGGTAATCCGCGCCCGACAAGCCAGCTAACCTTATCTTCTCTCATATGTATCGCCGCACCCCCTCGCCTCCGCCTGCCGTATCCGGCCATCGACAGTAAATGTTTTGCCCAGCCTGCCGCACGGACAATCATCAATTCCGATAATTCGCCCCAAATCCTCCGTCAATATGCTGTGCCCCGGATAACTGCGCGGCAGCAGCGAGATGACCTGTATCAATCCCTGCTCCCCAATGCCGCACGGCGCAAAATCCCTGTGACGCCTCATGACGACGTCCGAAAAAACGGAGCAGTGCAAACGGCCGGACTCGCACTCCATGAAGATGGAACCGGTCTGTTCCACCATGCCGTAATAATTGTGTACCCGCCGCAAGCCAAGCGTTTCGCCGAGCGCGTCTTTGAACCGTTCCGCGCTCACGCTCTCGCTTTGCAGCTTCTTCCATCCGCCGCCGTGTATCAATATTCCGCCGGGAAAACGCAAATCGCCCGAATCCATCAGAGGCTTGTAAAAATATTCCCATATAATGAAGGTGAAACCGAACAGCAAAACGGGCCCGTCTTTGTGTTTGTCCATAAAATCGCCGAGTGCCTCGCGGTTTACGTTCATCCGGCCGTCGAGAGCGTAGATAACATCACGGCCTAACATCGAAAAACCCAAAATACCCGCGCCTCTCGCCGAGAACATATTTCTGTCGCGCAAGACCTCGCCGGAATCTATTACTATCATCGGCAGGCGCTTTGGCCCTATGAAATCCGCGGTTATCCTGGTTAACGCTTTTGTCTGCGCGGCGGACGTCTCACGATCCAGAAATATTTTTGATACAGACTGTCCGGTCGTGCCAGACGACGTCATGGTCTTAACTATTTTTGACCCGTCTACGCTTATTAATTCACGAGTTTTAAATATTCGCGCGGGGAGATACGGAAAATCGGAAATATCCTTCGACATTTCGGGCTGAAACGACAACCCATCGAGTATATTCCGGTATTGTTCGCAGTTTTCGTAGTGATAAGCGGTGAGTTCGCCCAAGGCATCCTTGTACAGCGACGCTTTCGCGTTTTTATCCAACGAATAAGGGGGAATTTTCAGAATTTCCTCTATATCGAACATCTGTCACAAACCGGCAAGTTCCGAATAGATCACCTTACCGGACGAATTTCTCGGGATGGTGTCAATCCGTGTTACCGAAAAACCCGCCGGATTTATCCCGGTACCGTTCAGAAGGAGTTGCCTCACATCCCCGGTTTTATCAGACGCGGCAAAAATCCGCATATTATCGTCGGTTCCGGCGACGGCGCAATCGAAACCGGCATGTTTAAGAATTCCTTCCACCTCGTCCAGATTTACGCGGCTGCCGAAAATCTTGAGGAAGCGCTTCTTTCTGCCGACGATATAGTGAAAACCATCCTCGTCGAAGTACGCCATGTCCCCCGTTTCCAGCACTCCGCCGCGTTCGTCGCCTTTGCTCAAGTCGAATCTGTTCCCGGCGTAACCGGGAGTCACGTTTATACCTTTGTATATAAGCTCGCCGGTCACGCCGCTGGTTGTGACGCGGGCGCCATCGTCCCCGGCGAGCCAAAGCTCCCCTCCGGGTATCGCAATCCCCATGCTGCTCGGTTTGGCCTTTGCGTATTTCCACGGGAGATACGCCATTCTCGCCGAGGCTTCCGTCTGGCCGTACATCACGATAAACTCAATGCCCTTGCGCTCGCAAACTTCTATGAATTCGGCGCACAATTCAGGCGGCAGCTTGCCTCCCGCCTGGGTGAGATACCGCAGGTGAGGGAGCTCCATCCGCTCGAATCGTAATTTTTTGAGCATCTCATATGTATAGGGAACCCCGCCGAACGTAGTCGCCTTATGCGTTTTCAGCATATTCCAAAACTCGCGCTCCATAAATGCGCGCTCCGTCAGAATGAGAACCGCCCCTGCCTGCAAATGGGTGTTGATTATCGAAAGGCCGTAGGTATAACTCATCGGCATAGTTGTGATCGCCCTGTCCCGCTGAGTGATCCCCAGATACTCGACGATCGAATCGGTATTGCCCGCTATGTTTGCGTAAGTTATGCGGACAAGTTTCGGGCTTCCGGTACTCCCTGAGGTTGTGAGTAAAAGCGCCAAATCGTCATGAACGGCATAATCTATCTCATATCCGGTCCTGATCAGCGAGTAACCGCCAAATTCGCACACGGATTCCCCGTGTTTTCCGCCGTTCGCGGACGGAAGAAATATATATGACGGACGATACTCCTCCTTTAGACGTTCAAACATCCCGGAGCCCGTCGTGTCGTTTATCAACACCGGAACGATGCCATTACGAAGGAAGCCGGCGTAGGTTATTACGGACGCGGCATCATTGCGGCAGACTTGGAAAACGACGCTGCGGCGGTCGGCGCGGGAAGCGATTTCGTCGGCGCGGCTCAATAATTCGGCGTATGTGATCTCACCGCCGGATTCGGTGATGAGGGCTGTATTATTGCTGAATATATCTAATGACTCCCCGAAGATTTTTGACATCGACTTCTCCAAGCTCGTTTGTCGCCAATATGGTTTATATCACAGCAAAAAGTGCGGTGCTGCAACAATCAGGATCGGGGTGATGATGCCCCATATATAATTTATATTCAGGCACAATCTCATTGATATATAGTGGTATCTCCCAAAAATCCTCAATCTTATGGTACAAACATATCGCTAATTTGGGCTTGTTCAAGCGTATCGTTTTCTCAGCGCCTTTCAGCGCCTCCAATTCGCTCCCCTCTATATCCATTTTAATAAATGTCACTTTATCTTTAATCACATTATCAATGCTGCAAACTTCAATTTTTATCGACTTACAACCCATATCGCTTTCCCTGACAGATTCTATTACGTGTGATCCTTCACTGAGACCACTAAAAAACTCCATTGTTGTTTCTTTAGAGTACAACCCTTTCTTATAACACGTGATATCAGGATCATCGGAAACAAATTGACTCAGCTTTGCGTAGTTTGAGGGATCGGGCTCAAATGCGTAAATGTGTTTATATACTCTTTTTTCTTTACCCAACTTCATCAATGATTGAATAGTATCACCATCGTATGCGCCCCCATCTACAAATACCTCATCCTTGAGAGGAAGAAATGACGGCACCAATTTCGGTAAATAATGGCCTGTTGTGACAATTTCACTTAACAAAGAAAAGGAATCTCTCGAAATATCAGTTGACCTTGCGGCTATAACATGATCAAAAACTTTTTGAGAACGGCCGTCCGCCAATAACGCACGGACCTGATTCAATTTATTCGCGTTTTCAGCAATCTTATCCTTGTCTTTCCGTATCCTGTCAATATATTTCAAAGTCAAATTTTCATCCATTAATCGAACATGGCAGTACGATAACCCTAATGTCTCCAGATAAGCTCCAATTTCAAATACGGCGTCGGCCATTACTATTATGCCGTCAACTTTTTTTGACATTTCGGTAATTGCGTCAAGGGGCATTGTAGTAACTCCCACCCCGAGTTTTTGCCCCCATTTTTTTTTATCGCTGTCAAAATTGGCGACGACATTTTCAGCCGACAAAAAATCCTTCGCTAATAAATCGTAATTATGATCGGTCATACCATACGTGATAACTTTCGCTTTTCCGTTCTTTACGTCGTGTAATAAGCGTATGTGATCTTCATAACTCTTAAGATTTTTCATCGAACACCACTCCTTTTCATTGTTTTATATACTCATTCGCAATATTAAGCTCCAAAAACAACTTCGCCGGTTCAAATGAATAGTAATAGTTTTCGACGTCCAACAACCGCCGGCCATTACCGCCTTTTGATTCGATATAAGCCTTTACATTGCTGAATTTTCCTTTGTTGCGGATGATAAACATATCCGCGCTGTCTTTCGTCGCGTCATAGGATTCTTTATACGGCAGACCCGGCGTTTGCAGGGGTATGCCGAGTTCTTGGAATGCGGAAACAATATATTGATCCAATGAGGCGGAACCCAACAAAGCAAAACTCGTTCCTTCTTTGAATTGTTTAATCAATTCTTTAATTTCGGTTAAGTAGAGATACATTCTATAACCCCTATAGTCGCTAATATACTCATCCCGGTAAACTTTACGCAAATGATTGTATTTCTGCTCATAGCCGCTTTGAAATGCGGGAACATAGAATTGCTGAATAAAATTATCTACTTGCGAAGAAGAGTAGTACGTGTGGAATACAAAATTCAAGCCGTTTTCCTTTAGTTTTTGAACAAATTTCACAATTGGAAAAAATGTTGTTCTAAGAGGCATATTGAAGTCAAAACACAAATTCAAGTTTCTTAAATTTAGTTGTTTCAAAACATCTACGATTCCATCAATATCTTCGTCCCCGTCATTTACTCCCGATATGATATTGTATTTTAACTCCATTTCACCGTAGTTTCTATAATTTTTCAAGTTATCCACTACTTTTTCAAATAAATCGAACCCCTTTACCAATTTGAATGTTTCTCTTGTTCCACTGTCCAAACTCATATTAATCAAACTGCTATTGTTTCTTAAAGAATCCGCAATTTTTTGTTCAAATAAAAAAGCATTTGTGAAAAATTTTGACCTGTTTCCAGCTGCCACATCCAAAAGCAAATCCTTTTGAGGAAACATTGAAATCTCGCCACCCCCAAACTGGAATAAGCAATCATGAGCAATATAATCATTATTCTGGAGATACCTGACAATTTCCGCTATCATTTCTGGATAACGGGATTGTTTGACAGCTTCATAGGTATTTTTTGAATTTTTATATACTTCGCAATAAATACACCTTGACTGACACACCGTAGGTTGGTTGCCTATTGCTATTAATTTTAGCTTAATATTGTCAGCGTCAGACAATTGAAATCGGTCATGCAGTCTTGGACAGGTTTTGCATGGCTTGTCAGTTACGTCACAATCGTTATTCAAATCATCAATGATGGTCTTTCTTTCTTCAAGAAAATTGGTGATTGTTTCTTTCGCTGTTTTTAAATAGGGAAATATTGGGAGGGCATCATTAAAATTAGCCATAGGCTCGCAGCAAAATTGTAGCCCTTCGTTCATAAACATCAGATAATTTTGCAACATGTAACAACTCTTGACATTCGCTGAAACCAAGCACTCTCCAAACCCCATTTCCCTCATCTGTGCTTCAATTATTACATATGAAGGAGCATAAGGAGTAATTATTACTTTTAGACTTGACTTATCCTCGCTAAACAATACTTCCGGCGCGTGGACGGCAAAGGAATCCCCCTTACCGGAACTATCCGCAAACTCAACTACCTCTACCCCTCGACTGTTATCTACAAAATATGCCGGCCTAATACCGCGTTTCATCAGTTGTTCCAGCATATTCTTTCCATTCTCCGCCGCGCCGAACAGAACAACTTTTGAGTTCCTTAGCGATTCAAATATTTTTTCCACCACTAATTCTTCCTCCATCTAAGGCCATATCCCTTCATGAAAGACTTTGTTTTCTCCGCTATTCCAACTCCTGTTGCTTCATATTTTCAACCGAAAATTATTTTATATATTCTTCTATTACGTTTCGCTCCAAAAACAACTTCGCCGGTTCGAATGAATAGTAGTATTTTTCGACGTCCAACAACTGCCGTCCATTGCCGCCTTTTGATTCGATGTAAGCCTTTACATCGTTGAATTTTCCTTTGTTGCGGATGATAAATATATCCGCGCTGCCTTTGACTGAGTCATAGGATTCTTTATATGGCAAATTCGGAGTTTGCAGAGGTACGCCAAGTTTTTGAAACGCCGATATCACCAACTGGTCATTTGAGATAGGTCCCAACAACGCAAAACGCGTCCCTTCTTTGAACAGTTTAATCAAGTCTGTAGTTTCAATTGAGTAAACATACCTTCTATAACCTATATAATCGTTAATATACTCATCCCGGTAAACTTCACGTAAATGATCGTATTTCTGCTCATAGTCGCTTTGAAATGCTGGGACATGGAACTGCTCAATAAAATCATCTACTAGAGAAGAGGAGTGGTAATGGTTGAATATAAATTTCAATCCATTTTCCTTTAGTTTTTGAACGAACTTCACAATTGAGAAAAATATTGTTCTTAGAGGCAGATTGAAATCAAAAGACAATTGTAAATCTCGCAAATTCAGTTGCTTTAAAACACCTACGATTCCATCAATATCTTCGTCGCTGTCATTTACTCCCGGTATGATAATGTATTTTAGCTCTATTTCACCACAGCTCCTATAGTTTTTCAAGTTGTCCACTACTTTTTCAAATAAATCGCGTCCTTTTAACAATTTGAAAGTTCCCCTTGTTCCACTGTCCAGACTTACATAAATCATACTGCCATTGTTTCTTAATGAAGCCGCTATTTTGGTGTCAAATAAAAAAGCATTTGAAAAAAATCTCGCTTTCTTTCCTGCCGCCACATCCAAAAGTAAATCCTTTTGAGGTAAAATTGTAATCTCACCACCAGCAAACTGAAAGAAGCAATCATGAGCAAGATAATCGTTACTTTTTAGATACCTGATAATTTCGGCGATCATTTCAGGATAGCGGGATTGTTTGGCCGCTTTATAGGTGTTTTTTGGATTTTTATAGACAACGCAATAAATACACCTTGACTGACAAACAGTTGGCTGGCAGTCTATTTCAATGAGTTTTAGTCTAATCTTGTTATCATCAAACAATTGAAATCGGTTATGCAACCTTGAACAAGTTTTACAAGGGTTGTCCATTAAGCTGGATTCATTATTCAAATCATCAATTATGGATTTTCTCTTTTCGAGAAAATTGAGAATTGTTTCTTCCGCTGTTTCTAAATAGGGGAAATGAGGGACTACGTCATTAAAATTAGCCATAGGCCCACAGCAAAAGTACAGCCCTTCGTCTAAAAAAATCAGGTGACTTCGCAGCAAGAAACAAGTTTTGAAATTCGTTGAAAACAAGCACTCCCCAAACCCCATTTCTTTTATCTGTACTTCTATTGCCGAATACGAAGAAGTATAAGGAGTAATAATAATTTTTAGACTTGACTTATCCTCGCTAAACAACGCTTCCGGCGCGTGGACGGCAAAGAAATCCCTTTCCCCGGAATTATCTTCAAATTCAATTTTTTTTATTCCACGATTATTGTCAACAAAATATGCCGGCCTAATGTCGCGATCAATCAGTTGTTTCAGCATAATCTTTCCATCCTCCGCCGCGCCGAACAAGACAACCTTCGAAGTTTTGAGCGATTCCAATATTTTTTCCATGCTAAGCCCTCGTCATTCCCTCCGCTAATTTGTTTTCGATCGATACAGCTATTTGTTCCGCCGTTAGCCCGTTCTGTTTCAGCATGTACGAGTAGCTTCCGGCAGACGGGAATATGTCCTTTATGCCAAGCGCGAGTAAGGGTGGGTGTTTTGCGTTCTCGGACAAATGCTGCGACACGATTGATGATAAGCCTCCGTGCAGAAGGCCCTCCTCCACCGTTACTATAAGTTTTGAGCAGAGCGATTGATTCACGGCGACGGTATCGAGCGGTTTGATTGTATGTATATTTGTCACGGAGGCGCTGATACCCTCATTGGAAAGAAGTTCGGCGGCTTTCAGCGATTGCGAAACCATTGTGCCTGTCGCAAATATCGAAACATCATCGCCCTCGCGTAATTTTATCGCGCGCCCGATTTTGAATTCATAATTTTCCTTATTGATAATGGGCGTGTTGCTTTCGCCGCAAAGCCGGAGATATACAGGGCCGTCGTGGTAATATGCCGCTTCCGTGGCAATAGCTACCTCCGCGCAATCCGCCGGTGAAATGACCGTCATGTTCGGAATTGCACACATGAGAGCGATGTCGTCTATTCCGTAGTGCGTGTTGCCCTGGAGAGTAAGGCCTACGCCGGAGCCGAGCCCCGCCAATTTTACATTGTGCCGCATCATGCCAAGGTGAATACGAATCTGGTCATAGCATCTGCCCGTAATGAACGGCGCGAAACTGGAAATAAAAACCACTTTCCCCTCGCTGGCTAAACCGGAGGCGACGCATACAAGGTTTTGTTCCCCAATTCCGCCGGATAAATATTTCCGCGGATAATTATTAGCGAACCTGTCCAGCCCGGAAGAAGTTTTCGCGTCCCCGGACATGACAAAAAGCTTGTCCCAGCCGGCGGCCATTTCATCCAAAACCACGCCGAAGGTGCGGCGGGTTCCGAGCATGGACCACGTGCGATTTTTGACCCTGTTAATCTCAATCAATTAAAGTTCCTCCCCTGCCGCGCTATACTGCTCCCGGGAGATACCCGCGTGATGCCACGCGTTGTTGTTTTCCATAAATGACACGCCTTTGCCCTTAACGGTATTCGCGACTATCGCTCGGGGGATATTGTCCCCGCTCTTTGCGGCATCCGTTAAAGCCGTTACGAGAGCCTCTATGTCGTGACCGTCGGCTTCGGAAACATTCCAGCCGAAACCTATCAACGCGGAAACCAGGTCAATATCCATTATTTCCCCGGTCGCCCCGTCGAGTTGAAATCTATTCCTGTCGATTATCAAAATAAGATTATCCAGTCTGTACTGCTTTGCCGCCGCCACTGCCTCCCATATCTCGCCCTCATTACATTCGCCATCGCCCGCTACGACAAAGGTTCTGTATTCCCTGCCGTCAAGTTTGGCCGCGAGCGCTTTTCCTATGCCAAACGATAAACCCATGCCCAGGCTGCCGCTGCTGCACTCAATGCCTTTGCCCGGATTTTTAATTGTGTGGGCGGGGAGAAAACCGCCGTCGGTTTGATAATTTGCCCTTAATTCTTCGTCGGAGATAACGCCCAATATGTTTAACGCCGCGTAAAGCCCGATGCAGCAGTGCCCCTTGCTTAATATAAAGCGGTCGCGGCCTTCGTCTTCAGGGAAGTATGGGTCATAACGCATTACGCGGCCATATAAAACCGCTAAAATTTCCGCCATCGACATTGCCCCGCCGATGTGGGCGCTTTTCTTTGAGTTATATACGGTTTCGATAATACATTTACGTATTTTTGCGGCAAATTCACGCAATTCCGTGGTATTCATAACTCCCCCTACATGCCTCCGTCCACGCGCAATATTTGCCCCGTCACGTAAGAGGAGTGTTCGGACGCAAAAAACAAAGCCGCGCCCGCTATCTCTTTCGGCGCGCCGACGCGCTTCATAAATGTCCTCTCAAGAATCCGCTCCTTGAGCTCCCGCCGGATTTTCCCGCTCATGTCGGTTTCAATGATACCGGGCGCAATTGCGTTTACCCGTATCCCAAACGGCGCAAGCTCGCTCGCAAGCTTGCGGGTCGCGCCTATAAGCGCGGCTTTGCCGGCATTATATTCCAATTGTCCGGGCTCGCCGTCAATCGCGGCTATTGACGAGATATTTATTATGCTGCCCTTACCCTGCCGCGTCATCAAGCGCACAATATACTGGGTGAGCATCATCTGCGCGAAGAAATTGACTTCAAACACCGACTTCATCTTCTCGGCGGAGGTCATGATAAAAGAAGCGCTTTCCTCCACCATCCCGGCGTTGTTAATAAGAATATCCACCGGGCGCTTGGCGGCGGCAATATCTTTAACCCTCGCCTTCATGGCGCTGTTGTCGGTCAAGTCAAAACAAAACGGCCGGATTTCCACATTATGCTCCTTTGACAACCGGGCGAGTTCGGCCAGAAATTCCGGCGTTTCCTTTCTCGCGTGGGCGTAAATATCAGCGCCGTTTTCGGCAAATACCTCAAGCGTCGCCTTCCCAATGCCGCGGGCTGTCCCGGTTATAATCGCGGTTTTCCCTTTAAGCATTTAATTTACTCCCTTATTCTATCCTGTCGTTTATTTCGATATCGTACTTTTTCAAGATTTCCATCCCCTTCACGTAGGAAGCAAAATCAATGATGTCGTCGGTATCGAGCATAATGTCAAAACTATCCTCCAGCAAAGCCATAAGCCCCATGTGGCCGACAGAATCCCACAATTGAATGGACTGATATTCGAGGGATTCAATCCCATCTTCGCCGGAAAGTTCAAACGCCTCTATGAAACATTTTTTATATATTTCCAGGTTGGTAATCGCAAACACCTCTTTAGCTGCCAAGACCGTCGAACCACCGAGGCACGTGAGAAAAGTTATCGGACCTTAGACCTTATCATCTTACTTTAAGAAGTTTTTTGCCCGATCATTTCATTTATATTAAGCAAATCCGGGTTTCTCTCCAGTAATGTTATCACGTCGCCTATGTTGAAATCCGGGTTTGCCGGGTACAGCCGCTCTATGATTTCCCGTATCAACGCAAAATCCTCCGGCGTATCAACCGTGAACCGGTATTTACCCCAATCAGCTTCACTCTGCTTCCTCCATATCTTATATCTTTCCGGTCTATTCCATATAAAGCAGGTTACATGTTCTCTGTCCCGCGCCGCGGTCCCTTCCATGCCGGCTTCTCGCAACGCCTCAAGCGAACATATTTCCGTATCCATCCCCCTTGGGTATGTCGATAATGTATCCACGGCGCAATAATCGACCTCTCCAACATGTTTGAGATAGTAACGTATCACGGAATCCGAGATTTGCGGGTCGAGCAACGGACAATCCGCCGTGAATCGAACCACCGCATCCGCTTTATACTGTTCCGCGGCTTCGCAATAACGCGAAAGCACGTCGAGCTCCGAACCCCGGTAAACGGAAACGCCCAGCCTGCCGCAAAGTTCTATTACCGGGTCGTCCGTATCATTCGTCGTAGTGGCGACGATCAGTTCGTCGAGCGAGGGAATTTTCCGAAGCCGTTCAAGTTCGTACTGGAGCAGCGGCTTCCCAAAAACTTCAAGCAGTATCTTTCCGGGAAGCCTCGTCGACGCCATACGAGCCTGGACGATGCCTGCAACTCTCATATCCCGCACATTTCCTTGATTTGCCCTATCGTCATAAAACGCGGATTCGTGCCCGAATTGTACTCGAACCCCGGTTCTACCGGCACGCCGGCTCCGTCTTTGTTGTCCCTCGAATAATCAATGTTTCCCCGGAACATCGCGGTGGGTTTGATTACATAATGGTTTTCAAATTCCAGAGTGAGATGTGATTCGTCGGCAGGGCACATTACTTCATGCAGTTTTTCCCCCGGCCTGACGCCTATTATGCGGAACGGCAGATTGGGCGCGAGAGCGCGGGCTATGTCCGTAACCCGGGCCGACGGTATTTTCGGCACGAACAGTTCCCCGCCCTGCATCCGCTCAAATGCTTTTATTACGAAATCGACGCCCTGCGCCAAGGTTATCCAAAACCGCGTCATTCGTTCGTCGGTTATGGGCAGTTCCCGGGCGCCCGCATATATCAGTTTTTTGAAATACGGTATTACGGAACCGCGCGAACCCACGACATTTCCGTAACGCACAACGGAAAAGCAAGTCTCCTTTTTCCCCGCAATGTTGTTCGCCGCCATAAAGAGTTTATCCGAGCAGAGTTTCGTCGCTCCGTACAGGTTTATCGGGTTCGCCGCCTTGTCCGTGGACAGCGCAATAACCCCCTTCACCTCATTGCGAAGCGAGGCGTCTATCACGTTCTGAGCGCCCATAATATTTGTCTTGATGCACTCCATCGGATTATACTCGGCCGCCGGAACCTGCTTCAAAGCCGCGGCGTGAACCACATAATCGATATCCGTCATGGCCGTGTCAAGACGCGCGGCGTCGCGCACATCCCCAATGAAATACCTCATGCAATCCTTGTCGAAGATATCCCGCATTTCAAACTGTTTCAGCTCGTCACGCGAATAAACCACGACCCTATTTGGTTTGTACCGCTCAATAATCGTCTTTACGAAATATTTACCGAACGAACCTGTGCCGCCGGTTATCAGAATCGATTTATCGTTGAACAATGGCGTATCTCCTCCAGCGTTTTAAAACTGTCTTACCAACCGCGGTTCTTTGTTTTTGAATTTCCCATCCAGATAATGATCCACCACGCGATTATCATAGTATTCATATATCAGGTGCAAATGTTCGGGCCTCCAGTCGAGGCTTCTCCATATTCGCCCGGAAGTTTTCTGCGGTTTAAAAGGCAATAATTGTCCCGACGCCGCAACTTCCATTATTCGGGGCATTACGTCTCCCATTGATATAACCGCCCGACACGCCAATTCGTGGATACCGTCCCCCCTTACCAGATCGGCGGCGGATTGATGGACGATATTACCTCCGTCGATATCATCCGTCAGTTCATGCAGCGTCATGCCTGTCATCTGCGGTTCAAGAAAGTAGCTGGGCCAAAAATGCGTTATCACTCCTCTATACCACGGCGAAAGACCTCCGTGAATGTTCCATTTGTATTTTGATTTAACGGAGTCCAAAAAGCGGCTTTCCAATTTATGCACGCCGTATGAAATTATAATATCAGGCTCGAAACTATTTATAAAGTCAATTGTCCTGTAATCGTTGAGTTTTTCTCTTTCGATTTTCAAAGCCGGAACATCGGGGAAAGAAACTTCACCGAAAAAAGCGCTCTCCGATTTTGAGCGCCCTCCGAAATGACGAATGAACAAATTCTTCGTCGATTCAGCGATTTCGGCGGGAGGGTCTGGGATCGCCTCTTCCCGGCGTTCCTCCACAAGCGCGGCGAGCAAACCGCTTTTTGCAATTGCCCTCGCCAAATATGCGTGTCTTGGATGACTGCCGGTCATAAATACCGCCTTCACAGTGAACCCGCTCCTCCGGAAGCGACAAATTCAATTAAATCCTCTTTTTCCAGGGTTCTCACCACGTCCTGTAATTCGGAAATCGGGCAATCGCACATTTTCGCGATATCCAATGTATCGTGCGCTCCGTCCGCGTAATTTAAAATCATGAGAATTTTATTCAGCATCGCTCTGCCGTCGAAAATTTCGTCTCCCGAATCTCTCCGGGTTTTTGCCGAATTAACATTGGGATAAAGTCCCCGCTTTCCTAACTGTACTTCCCCATAGGGGCATAAATTGACCAATATGCCGCAACCATCGAGTTCGGATAAAAATTTTTCCAAAATATTAACGCTGTCCACCAACGACTCAATTTGCATAAACTCTTTATTATCCAAAGAGTTATGATAGCCCGGGTATCTTCCGTATATCGTCCGCGCGATTTGCCCTATCGGCATATTGAATCCGGGCGAGCAGTATTGTCTCTCGTCAGAACCGCTGCACGGCGTAAAATTTCGAACATCCATGGCTCCGTTACCTTTCCACATATCGGCAAGCTTATCTATTATGGATACGCCCATGCGCGACATTTTATAGCTCAATTTTTCCGACGGCCCCCCGAGGCAGGTCAACACCATACCGGCGGTTACATTCTTCCTTAATCTCTCTCCGTTCAGATATAAATAACAAAGGCTCCCTATCGTTTCGGGATAAAGGGCGAAACGATACGAATACCGGCGCCTTTTCCATTTGCCGAGAGCCAGATATAACCCCAGCATAACAAGGGGACCGCTCAATTCGTTGTTAGCCATCGAAGGATGACAGATATAACTTGAGAGCAGTATCTCCCTCTCCGTTTCTCCCGGCAAAAGAACGTCCGCGGTGATAACTTCCCCTTCTGAAAAACGGCTGTTTATTAAAACGCGGTACTCTCCCTCTTTAAGTGACATACGAACATTATGAGGTATGCAAAATCCCCACGACGGTTTGTAATAACCGGTTACGTACGGTATGGCCGCCGGCTCGCCCGGCAGGCTGTATAAATGAGATTCAAGCTCGCCCAGTGAAACGGCGTCGTCAACGGCGCTCGAATAATTGACCACGCTAAGGTTGTTTTCCTTCAAATCCGCGATTGTATTTCCCTCCGGTCCCACGAGTATGGCCGAATCGCAGTCCCAACGCTTAGGTACCGTCCAATCAAATACCTTTGTTCCGGACGGAACCGATTTATATTCAAACGGCATATGCTCTCCGATTATCGCGATACTATCTTCCAATCCGCTTCCGGTGATACTTCTGCTCAAAGGAAAAAGCCTGTCGAATAAATCATTCAGCAAATCATACACATTTAATCTTCCTCGCGATTTTTCTATAGAAAAAGCGGAGGAATTTTGCTCCTCCGCCCTTAATTATAACAAATTGCCGTTAAATTTTATTTCTTATCTAAGAAGCGCCAGTATATTCTGCGGCAGTTGGTTCGCCTGGGCGAGCATTGCCGATCCGGCCTGGCTCAGGATGTTGAGCTTTGTAAACTCCATCATCTCCTTCGCCATGTCGACGTCGCGTATACGGCTCTCCGCCGCGGTCGTATTCGTCACGGCTGTCGTCAGGTTGCTGATGGTATGCTCCAACCTGTTCTGGTACGCGCCGAGCTTCGCCCTCTGCGACGACACGCGGGCAATCGCGAGGTCCAGGGTGGTTATCGCCCGCGCCGCGGACGAGCGGTCGCTCACGACTATGCCCAAAATTCCAAGCGCCCTCGCGCTCATATCGCCTATGTCGAGCCCCATATCCTCTCCCTCGTTCGCGCCGACCTGGAATATCGTCGTGTTGTCGGAGAGGTGGAGTATCGTCTCATACTTGGGAGGCTTAGAATCCTGCCTCAACATGAAGGCCTTTGTGTTGTCATTCCACCAGGCCTCTATATTTGCCATCGGGTCAAAGATGACGTCCACGTTCGGATGGATTACTCCCACAAGAACGTTGCCGCTGATTTTTTGACTGGCCGCCACCATTGTCGCGCTGTGAGCGTCCTCTATATCGACATAGAATGTGTTTTCGACAGAATGTTGGATGATGTTCATGGAAAACGCTCTTATCAGGTCTTCATCCCCCGAGAATGTAATTCTGCCCGCGTCGCCCGGCACGAGGCTGCGGATGATAAGGGTGCCTTCCACCGACTGGTGGCCGCTGGGCTTCAACTCATTACCTTCTACAAACGATACGAAGTTGTTCGCGGACTCCACAACGTACCTCGACTGTCCCAGGCCATACGCGATGGCGTCGTTCAGCTTGCTCCTGAGATCGTTCATCGTGTCGGTCGCGTAAAGCGTTATTCTCGTCGTGGTGCCGTCGCCCTGGGTTATCGTTATCGCCTGGGGATTCACAAGCAGGAACCTGCCGTTGCTGTCCCAGAACTTGTCGATATCCCGCAGCATTACGTCCCCTTTGGCAATCTGCCCTATGTACGCCGCCTCGAAAGCCGCGAGGTTGGTTCCCGGGGGGGTAAGAGCCGCCTCAGGTTCACCGGTTGGTTTAAATCTCTCATCAAAGCTAATTACGATATTTCCCTGATATACCGTGCCGTTCGTCGTGTTCAGGTAGAAATTCTTGAACTGTACGTCACGGTTTTTAAGAGCGTGGGCGTTTACGCCAAAGGTGGCGCTGATATTTTTGGTATCCCATCCATCCAGCCAATCCGCTTTGTCGTGGATATCGGCCTCAACAGCTATGCCGGCATCCACGCCGGGCCTGCTGGTTTCGGAATCAGCTTCAGCGGCAGTGGTGTAATTGAGCACTATTTTATCGCCGATCTTGTAAAAATTCACTGGCCCGTTTAGCTTCAAATCCCCGCCGTACATTATCATACCAAAAGCGGTAATAACTGCGTCCGCACTGACGCCAACTATACCGTCCTTCTGATTGAGAATGAATTTCTCCTCCGTAAAGCTGCTGGTATTGCCGTCTACATTCAGCAAGTTGGACTGGACACGGAAAGTTACCGTCTCAACGCTGCTGTCGACGGCAATTACCTCAAACAAAACGCTGGCGTTGTTTCCAACGTCGTTGGCGTTGTCGTCGAAATTATAGGCAGCTACTTTCAACCCGTGATCAAAATCGGCTCCATCGACTCCGTAAGCAGAGTGAGTAGCGAATATCTGCTGCTTGTCGAAATCTCCCCATCCTTGTATTTCTCCCGTCGTTGGGCTTTCCACCTGCACGACCTTATACCTGCCTGACGGCAGATTATCCACCCGTACGTTTGTAACGCCGGCATTCATGTTCATCGTGAGGCCCATGATAACGTTTTTGTGCTTAATCTTGAAAATATCGGTCTTTTGCACCTCGGCCTGTCCGGGCGTGGCGGTGATGCTTATCTTGAAGTTGCCCTCCAGCGCCATCTTCTGTCCGAACTGGTCGATTTGGCGCAGACCGCCCTTAATAATCGCCTTCGTCGAAAGGTCGCTCGCCGACCACAAAACCGCCGCCGATCCGTCCAGCAGCTTTTTCTTGTTGAACTGTGTCGACGTGGCTATTCTGGTGATTTCATCCTTGAGCTGCTCGATTTCCTGTTGTATGTAACTCCTGTCCTCTTGCGTCAAGGTGTCGTTAGCCGCCTGCACGGCGAGCTCCCTCATCCTCTGCAGCATCGAGTGCGTCTCACCCAGAGCCGCTTCCGCCGTCTGAACCATCGATATGCCGTTCTGGGCATTCATGACCGCCTGGCTCAGTCCCCTGATTTGCGCCCGCATCTTCTCCGAAATGGCGAGACCCGCCGCGTCATCGGCGGCGCTGTTGATGCGGAGTCCTGTCGACAACCTCTCGATAGATCTACCCAGAGCGTTGTTCGTCACCGTGAGCGCATTGTAGCTCTGAAGAGCCGGAATGTTGCTCATTATACGCATAATACCGCGACCTCCCTGTACAAAACTGTTCTCCCTGTAACCTCTCAGGGGACGATTTTTTTGGAGACCCGCCCGCACGGCATTGATCGCGCATCCATGCTCCCGTCAATACGTCAAGCGACGCAGAATCACCTGTTATGGTAATTATCGTCAGCAATTCACGCGAACTTTAATTTTTAAGGAAATAAAGATGAATAGCCAACTACGGAAGTAAAACACGGCCAAACACGGAAGCAAAAACTTGACAAATGCGGAAGCTGTGATTAAGGTAATATCACTTTTATATGATTGAAAGGGAAACGATCGGTCGTGGGACGAGAATATCTAAGCCGAATTGCAGATAGAGTTTTAGACGCGGCGTTGCAAGCCTCCGGCGCTGTGTTGATCGAAGGCCCAAAATGGTGCGGCAAGACTTGGACCGCCGAAAAACATGCGAAAAGCGTTTTATTTATGCAAGACCCCGATCATATCGACTCGTACCTGAAAGCCGCTGACACAAAGCCGTCCCTGCTGCTCAAAGGGAATACGCCCCGCCTGATTGACGAATGGCAGATGGCTCCCGTCCTGTGGGACGCCGTCCGTTTCGCTGTAGACCAGCGGGGGGAAAGCTGTCAGTTCATCCTGACCGGCTCCGCGGTACCGACCGACAATGCCGCCCGGCACACAGGGACCGGGCGCATCTCTCGGATGCTAATGCGGCCTATGACATTATTTGAGTCACTGGAATCCAACGGCGCGGTATCTTTGCAAACCTTGTTCGACGATACTGCCGGTGGGGATTGCGCTTCGGATTTGAGCATCGAAGAATTGGCATATGCTCTTTCGCGTGGAGGCTGGCCGGCATCGGTCGGTGAAAAAGAATCGGTTGCGCTGCGACGAGTTTATGATTATGTGGACGCGGTCATCAATATCGACGTGTCCCGCGTGGATGGGGTGGAAAAAAGCCCGGCGCGGGTACGCGCGTTGATGCGGTCGCTTGCGAGGAATGTGTCAACGACAGCCGGCCTTACTACTATTCGGAATGATATTGCGAGCAACGAAGAAACCATTACCGATAAAACAATCGCAAGTTATTTAAACGCGCTCAGACGTATTTTCGTGGTTGAGGACTTACCCGCGTGGAATCCCGCCATGCGCTCCCAAACCGCTATACGTACATCTTCCAAGCGGCATTTTACCGACCCGTCGATCGCCACCGCAGTCCTGCGAGCCACCCCCGACAGTTTGCTGCAAGACTTCAACACCTTCGGCTTGCTGTTTGAATCCCTGTGCGTCAGGGACTTACGCGTATACGCCCAAGCCATAGACGGAGAGGTGTTCCACTACCGCGACAAGAGCGGCCTTGAAGCTGACGCAATCGTTCATCTGAAAGACGGGCGATGGGGCGCAGTGGAGGTAAAAATGGGAGCAAAGGAAATTGAAACCGCCGCTCGGAGCTTAAAAACCCTGCGGGATAAAGTTAATTTGGATAAAATGCAGGCGCCGTCTTTCATGATGGTATTGACCGGCACGGAGCTGGGTTATCGGCGGGAGGACGGGGTGTATGTTGTGCCGATTGGGTGTCTTAGGGATTAGGAAACCGTTGAGACTCCTCACCAGTGTTCCGATAATATAATGTAAGAATTACGGATATGCGCGAGGAGATTGTCGGCAATGTGGAAAAAACGCTCACCATATTTCAGGCATCCGAAATTGCTTGAAAAACCAATTGTGGTGTACACCGCCTCAAAAAGCGGCATGATTGCCTATGAGGATTTGTTGAGATTGGGGGTGAGTCCCGCCTGTTTTTGTGACGGCAGCCCACATCGGCAAGGAACGACTGTGATGGGGCTGGAAGTCATCTCGCCCGAAACTTTACTGGAGAGATACGGCAGGGACGGCGCTAATATCCTGATCGGAACCCCGCAATTTTACTATGAAATCTATAATCAGTTGACAGCCCACTTCGGTATCCCGGACGATAATCTCTGGCCGCCCAAGATTGAAATTTTTCTTAAAAGCGAGTGTACCTTAAAGCCTATGATAGTCACCGATGAACAAATGAAAGCTCTGCAAAGCACGCTGCTCGAAATGATGGGCGTATTCCACGATATTTGTGAGAAACATAAAATCAAATACTGTCTTAACGGCGGCACGCTCCTCGGCGCGGTGCGTCATAAAGGATTTATTCCATGGGATGATGACATCGACATTATCATGCACAGAAATGACTGCGAACGTTTTATCGAAATCTGCAAAAAAGAATTGCCCGACGGATACAGAGCGTCCGCTTCGCGCGAAGATGACAGTTGTTTTATTCGTTACAGCTTTCGCAAGAAGGGTACTATTCGGCGCATGTATTCTCTGGAGGATTTAGCGCCGGGCAGCAATCCCGAACTCGACATAGACATATTTACATACGATAACGTTGCCGTGCCCGGCGGCAAGATGCAGAGATTCCAGGACGCCGTCAATAATATAATAGTAGACGCGATAAGGATTCGTTACGGTTTCGAGGACACCAACGCCAGGAATCCCTTCCGGGGCATTTCACGCTTTTTGCGGGTCCTGCCGAAACGCGCTTTATGCGGTATTCAGGAGGCAGTTCTTTCGGTTTATAATAAGAAAGAAACCGAATACGTCGGTTTCTTTTGGCATGATTATCAATTAATAAATAATATGACCTTCAAGACAAATCTTTTTAAGGAAAGAGTGAATTTACAGTTCGAGGATCGCGAATTTTGGGCGCCTGCAGAATATGACTCATTCCTCAAATTTCTTTTTGGCGATTATATGCAGCTCCCCTCCGAGTGGCGACGCACTCCTCACCATTCAGTTGTGGAGCTTGTTTTGTAGGGGTGAAATCATTGAATGACGTACAGGCGGTTCAACTGGATATTATGAAGGAGTTTTCCCGAGTCGCTGAGCGTGAGAAACTTAAGTGGTTTGCGATACTCGGAACGCTGCTTGGCGCTTCGCGTCATGGCGGATTCATACCGAATGACGACGATGTCGACATATGTATGCCCCGCGCCGATTACGACAGGCTGCGGGCTATGCCGGAGATATTCTGCGAACCGTATTTCCTGCAAACGACGAGCAACGATCCGGCCGCCGCGCCGCGTTACACGCATCTCAGGAGGAGCGACACGGCGTATATCACAAACTTTCCCAGAGGCTTTACCCGCGGCGGCCATATGGGAATTTATATCGACGTCATTCCGCTCGACGTCGTGCCTGACGTCACAGCGGCAAAGAGAATACAGCACGCCGCGCACAAAATCCACTTCCAAATGCTTGGCAGCGCGGCGTTTGACGAGAGCGAAGGCGAGGAGATGTCGGATTTCAAGGAGGCATATTGCTACGGCCACGCCGGACTTCCAAGGCATTACGGTTTTTTTGCCGAATGCTACGAAAAGGCCTGTTCGAGCTTTTCCACCGGGCATTATTACACAATGCCCGCCCTGCAAGGAGCGCGCGGATGCCGCGTTTATGACAAGGAGTGGTTCAAGGAAAACATCCATATGGAATTTGAGGATATGAGGGTTCCGGTTCCGACCGGATGGAAGGAAACTCTTATTGTGTCCTATCCCGAAGGGCTGTATGAGCGCGAACGAAGATACCTCCCCGTCGAGCAGCCGATTGAAGACCTCGTTATTGATACACGGCGTTCATACAAAGAATATACGCGGCGATATACCGATGCGCTTGCCGGCATAAAAGGCAAAAAGGTATTTTTTTTCGGAGCGAGCGATAGCCTGCGAATATGGCTGAGCCGTTACGGCGAGGGGCTTAACGTGATCTGCGCGTTTGACAACGCGAAATCAAAATGGGGCGCAGTCGCCCACGGCGTGCCGGTGCGTTCCCCCGACGATATGCCGGAGCTTCTGGATAAGGATTCCAGGCTCATAATAACCAGCATGTATCATAAAGAAATAGGGGAACAACTCGATGATATGGGTATTAAGGATTACTTCGTCTTCATCGACGGGTGGAATTATCGAAAAGGATTAGATTAAACCATGCTTGCTTCCGAAACAGACAAACACTGGCGCAAAGGTTACGTATCCGGTTCCTTCGACATGTTTCACATAGGGCACCTGAACCTGATTCGCCGAGCTAAGGAGCGTTGCGGCTATCTTGTCGTCGGCGTTCTTACCGATGAAATTATTGCTGAAGCAAAGAAAAAGTGGCCGGTCATTCCGCTTAACGAACGCCTGGAAATCATCGGCGCAATTAAATATGTGGACGAAACGGACGTCACCACCGTACCGTTGATCAACAAGATAACCGCATGGGAGAAATACCGTTTCGACGCGATGTTCACCGGCGACGACCATCTGCATGACGGCTGGGCGCATGAGGAGAACGATTTGAAAGAGCGCGGCGCGGATCTGGTGTTCTTCCCCTACACGAAAGAAGTTACCACCACTCTCTTGCAGGACATGACGCTGCCGCCAAAAGCGGAGAGCGCTGACGTAGTGAGAGCGGTCGAGTTATTCAGGCGGATATTCCCGTTCGACAAAGTAAATAAGGGGGAGCGCATCGTCGTCTACGGCGCCGGACGAGTCGGAGCTCAATACGCCGCGCAGCTCGCGGCCCTGGACTATTGCGAAATAGCCGCTTTTGCCGACACATACGCGAAAAACGGCGGCATGTTCGCGGGGAAACGCTGCTTTACCCCGGAAGAACTTAAACGCAATATGGACAGTTTCGACCGCGTCGTAGTCGCCTCGGTAAATTACCGGGATGAAATATTGAACCTGTTGCGGTCGTTGGGCATGGGGCCGGAGAGGATTGTTTGAGGTAAGCTTTTCATGAGGAATTCAGGAAACAAAAAAATTTTTGAATTATAAGGTGATTTTCTATGTTTGAAATGCTGAAAGGCGCAAAGGTCGTTTTATTCGGTGCGGGGAAGAACGGGAGAAAAATGCTGGAGCTTCTAATAAGTCATGGTATTACTCCGGCGTATTTTGTTGATAATAATACTGATACGAAATTTGTTGAACGTGCCGATAAATCAGAGGGAAGCGTATTTTTCGTCAATCTGCCCGAAGTATTGCTGTCAGAGGAAAAGTCAAAACTAAAGATAATCATTACTCCCAACCACGATTTTTATACAAAAATCGAAACCCAGATAAAAGAAATGGGACTGGAGGAATGTATATTACACAATAGTGTTGGAAGTTGCCGTCATTTACAAGGCCGACTGGTATTTCAATCGAACTTTATTACCTTTTGTTGCGACCCGGATAACTATTTTCTCAAAACAAACCCAAGGTTAACTTATTTAGATACGGCGGAAGAAACAATCGAAAATTTTCTGAAAACAAAAGAGAATATTATTCGTGAGCTGACCGACTGCTCTATTGTCGAATACAAACACGCTAAACCCTGTAAAAACTGCGAGGCTCTGGGCACCGGTTTGTTATTTCATGATAACAAGCTTACAAGCATCAATATAAGCTGCTACCCTTCCGCATGCCAGGCAAGGTGTATATTCTGCGGCGTCCATAAAAACTATACTTATAAAGAAACCAAAGAGTCGCGCTATCCCAAAATGATTGCGGAAATGATAGACTACTTGCGGGACAAGAACCTTATTGCGGCAAATTGTCATTTTTTCGTAGCACCTGGCGAAATTACCATCAATCCTTACAAAGACCTGCTTTTGAAAGCTATTTCCGCTTATCGAGCAACATTTGCGACAAACGCTTTCCGGTTCGAGCCTATGATCGCGGATTCATTAAAAAAGAATGGCGGTTCTATTAATGTAAGTTTGGACAGCGGAACAAAAGAGACATTCAAATTAATTAAGGGACTCGATATGTTTGAAAAAGTAATAGGCAACCTTATGAATTATAGACAACACGGGGCAGTTGATATTAAATATGTTATTATTCCGGGCGTGAACGACGATGACAAAGATATTGACGGATGTATAAATATTCTGAAATCTTTGAACCTTAGGACTTTGACATTGAGTTTTGAACATGGTTTGCCCCTCAGCGCGGCGTTTTATTCGACCGCCAGATTTGTTGATAAATTAAAATCAAATGGTTTGTCATTTAATTTCATTGCTTATGGCGCTAATTGGGTTAAAAATTCTATCAATGAATATTTTATCCCTGAATATGAAAGCGAATTGACGCAAAAGAACAATCATCTGCGTGAAGTGTTTTATAACGAGCATATTAACGACTACAATAAATACAGAAGGTATGTCTACATCACTGAAGTCGTGGAACTGATTGAAAAGTTTAAGGAATGCACACGCTTTGCCTTATTAGGCGTCGCAAAAGACGACAAGTACATTGTGTCGGCGTTCGAAAAACTCAACATACCGCTGCAAACACCAAATTCCTCTTATAATGAATCCTATGACGCAGTAAAAGATGCCGCGGATATTTTCATCATTCGCAACAAAGAACAATTCAACGACGTTAAGGCTTATATAGAATCCAACAGCGGTGACGGAAAACGGTTGTTGGATATTGAGAAATACTATTTCTCATTTGAGCCGGCAAAGTTGTTTTTGGAGCGTAACATCGCAAATGAGTATCTGAAATAAGTTAAGGTTAAACTCACGGAGGAATACTCGAGCACCGGCAGGGATAATTGAAAGCTTCTTGAAGATGAATGACGGCTGTAGGTTAGGAGTTGTTTTTGTGCAAAGCAAAGTCAGTATGGTCATGACATGCTACAACAAAGAACAATATATCGGAGAGATGTTCGACTCAATTATCTCCCAGATATGGGACAATATCGAGCTTATCCTGGTCAACGACGGGTCGACGGACGGCACGCGCAACATCATCGCCGAATACGAACCGAAATTCCGCGCGCGCGGATTTGAAGTAGTGATAATCGATCAGGAAAACGCCGGAGTCTGCGCCGCCGCGAAAGCGGGACTTGAGCGTATTACCGGCGATTATGTCTGCATGGTAGACGCGGACGATGAACTAAACCCGGAGTATGTAAGCGCAATGGCGGGATGGTTGGAGGAACACGAGGATTTTGACGTAGTGTTTTGTGGATTTATGCCCTATAAAATTGACAACGGGAATAAATTATTCGAAGAAGAACGTATACATTTCAGAGCAGATTTTATTCTCACTGTTGAGGACTACCTTTTTGAATCAATCAAAGCGACTATTTGGTCATACATGCTTCGAAGAGAGTATTTTGAAAAATGTCATATTGCCCAATCATATTTTACAGACACAAAGGGTTCCCACGAACCTGGCTTTATGATTCCAATGACAGCACATGGCGGAAGAGCACACGGCGTCGAGCTTGCGCTGTATCATCACAACCAGACTGGCGTGGATATGCACTCGATTCATGATACTTTTGAAAAATACGTAAAACATTACGAGGAATACCATAATCTAATAAATAAAGCAATATCCGCTCTGCCCAACGAGGTTGCCGGTTCCGCAAAAAAAGAAGCTTTTCGATATGGGGCGGAGTTTTTTATGCATTTAGCGGTGTATAGGAGAACAAATCTGCTTGCGGACGGAGTCCCTTTTCGGAAACAAGCGTTGTGTAACCTCGTGAAAAGCGCCCAAAAGGTAATGAGATCACCAAGGGACTTTTCACCTGAAAAGTTACCGGGGAGAATTCGGCTTTTGATTTCAGCCGTCAGAAATGTATCGAGGAAAGTCGCCAAACCTGCGGACAGAATTATCGGCTACGGAGCTTTGGGAAAATGCGCCTCCTACTGGCTTCCTATTTTGAAAGACACCCCGCTTTGCCCGACAGAACTTTGGGATATCAACGGAGATAGCGCCACGGTATTGAAGCCCGACTTTTCTTCGCTCTGCATGGATGATTATTTGCTATGCTTTCCTATCGGTGAAATTGAAAATGAATTGAGGGAGCGGTTTAGAGGGCTTGAATGCTGGATAATGTACAACTCCGATATTTACGCATGGTATAGGGAATTAAAAGAATTCTGGGAGAAATATTACAAGCATTTTATCTATTAATCACACTGATTTCTAAATAAATGGAGGCGTCTGATGGTTGATGTAAGCGTAATAATACCGGTTTATAACGTCGAGGATTATGTTGACAGGTGTCTCGAATCGGTCACGGGGCAGACTTTTTCGAATATTGAGATTATCATCGTAAACGACGGCAGTACCGACGGAAGCGGTAAAAAGTGTCTTGAATGGGCTAAACGCGACGATAGAATTATCTATGTAAAAAAGAAAAACGAAGGCGCCGGGCTGGCAAGGAATCTTGGTATTCGGATGGCGTCGGCTGAGTTTGTCGCATTTTGCGATGCAGACGACTGGTATGACGAGCGGTATATTGAATTAATGCTGGCAAAACAGCGGGAAACAGACGCGGATATCGTGGTTTGCGGATGGCATAGATATGACGGCGACCTTAATCAGGTTACATCTACGCATGTATTTGAAAATTTGAGGAGAGATTTGCAGAACTGGGCCTGGCAATTACGTCACGCGGTTTGGATTAAACTTTTTCGCAAATCTTTTTTTATTGATAACGATATTAAAATGCCCGGCTGCTTTGGTGAAGATACGGCTATACATTTTTTTATCATGACCAAAGCCCAAAAAGTGGTATTGGTAGAGCAGGCGCTTATTTATAATTGGTTTAACAGACCCGACAGCGCTATGAATAATAATTTTCGCCATACAGAGAGTACCGTTCAATTCCTGACACATGGTTGGGATCTGTTTATCAGAGACGGCATTTTTGAAGAAAACAAAAGACAACTGTTGTCCACAGCGCTTGGTATAGTCAATTTTTGGTATACAAAAATTAGCAGTAACGTCGAATACGCAAACAAATGGCTATCAGACTGTATGAGGGTAATAAGGGAATACTTCGGCGACATGGCAAACGCTTATATGTTAAGTATATGCATTGTGGGCAGTTACAGCCTTTTTAACGGTATTCCACGCGGACTGCCCAAACCGATCGCCGACAGAAAAACTGCCAATGGGTACTGTTTTTCGGGGCTTATCAGCTACACATCGGACAAACCGGCCGACGACTCCCCAGTTGTTGATAACCCCTT
>Ga0099364_10001605_pt1 | contig 36847 bp, 29 predicted proteins | sample TergutTh196P3_FD_73070 | JGI IMG/M metagenome (GOLD analysis project Ga0099364, IMG submission 73070) | Microcerotermes parvus P3 segment gut microbial communities from Pointe-Noire, Republic of the Congo - Th196 P3 | ecosystem: Host-associated > Arthropoda: Insects > Digestive system > Gut ... | reverse complement strand
AGTGTTAGCACCGTTTACTCGCTGATCACCACTTTACCAAAAACGGTGAAGGTTACGGCCCCCTTTCAACTGCCCGACGGTGTCGGTTACGTATTCCACCGAATAAGCATTTCAACCGGAGAGTTACATCTTCGGAACGTTAAAGAGTAAGAACGACGAATGCTGAAAACTTGCTCTAAAACCCCACCTGTGTTTTTCAGTTTTCCAAGTTCAATTTTCAATTTTTTATAGGCTGTAGGCTATAGATTGTAGATAAATTGGTATTTCCTTTGCGTTCTTTGCGGTTAAAAAAGAAGATTTAACCGCAAGGGATGCAAGGGATGTGCAAGGGACGCAAAGGATTTTCTATTTTTAGAGGTTCCCTTAAGGAAGTGTATCAAAATAACACGCATATATTTACAAAGAGCCGCAAGTATAGGCGGTACTCCGCCGGAACTTGCGGGTGAGAACGTGTTCGGTGTGCACCCGCAAGTTACGCTACGCGACACTTGCGGCTCTTTGGATATGTTATTACGATACAGTTGTTAAACTGTTGCTACAGGTTACTAGTCTGTGTCATTTATGGGGGCGGGTGTACGTCGAGCGTTTCTTTGGCGACATCGATTCCAATGTAATTTAGGTTGTCGTTGTTTGTCATGGTTTCGTTATGTGTTAGGTTTTGATTTTTTCTTTTTTTCTCATCCTTGCCTATGCGAGATCGTTTTCGTCTCTGGCAATTGTTCGAGTTTAACAGGAAATACCGTCGGGCTTCATGCTTTGCGGCGGCATGACGAAGTGTTTCGTCTGTCAGTACGCGTTCGAAGTCCCGGCGGTTTACGATTTTTTGTCATTTTGGTCTTCCATTGGAGGCAAAATGACAAGGTTCCATTGTAACGCACAAAGGAACGTTTTTCGCTGACAGAAAACATACAAGGGCGCAAAGGATGCGCAAGGGACGCAAAGAACTGGAAAAACACCCGCTAAATTTTGACACACCCAAAAGGCACTACAACGCGCCGCGTCCCCTTTTCCCCTCTATTCCCTTTGTTGGGGGCTTGTTGTTGGGGGGTTGTTTTTTTTCTACAAATCTGTATCTTTCCTATGTTTCTGCGTCAAGACGTTACGGCGAACTGACGAAAAGGAAAATAAGAAAAGAGCCGGCGTACTGTTTTTTTTGCCAAAAATAGTGCACAATGGCCTCCAATGGGAGTGTCGCCCCAGAAGCCGATAGAATTTTGCCCCCTTATTTAAGGAGTTTTACTGTGACCAAAACGTTGAGTTTTACCCAAAAATCCGCTGTCAGGGATTCCAAGTTTGCCCCCCGCTTTGCTCGAAGATGTTGCCTGTACAACCCGTGCGTTGCCTCCAACGCCCTCGAAGCCTCCGACGAGGAAGAGGACGAAGAGGAAGAATGGGATGAAGACGAAGAGGACGAGGAGGATGGAGAATGGGATGAAGAGGATGACGAAGAATGGGATGAGGAAGATGACGAAGATTGGGATGAGGACTGGGACGAAGACGACGAAGAATGGGACGAAGACGATGAAGAATGGGATGAGGAAGACGAAGAGGAGGACGAAGACTGGGATGAAGAAGAGGAAGGCGAGTAGTGTTCACGAATTGTTTTCCTACGTGTGCGGACATGTTCCCGTGCTGCCGTTTGAAACGGCAGTATCTCCCTTGTAGCGTGTGGGAGCCCTCTAAAAAGCGGTTTTTGCCTCTTATTTGGGGCGGAAACGGTGCGAATCATTACTTTGCGGCCTCTGCGGTTAAGTCTTTTTTAACCGCAAGGAACGCAAATGGTTGCGCAAGGGACGCAAAGAAAAATAACATCGGCGACTTTTTGCCGAGGCGAAGAAGTTACCGGAGCATGCAGAGAGTCATTATTTGAGTCAATGGACGTTGTGATTCAAAGTGGTGATTGTTCTTCATCGTCTTGCCGGTTTGTCGGTAGCGTGTGTGTAGCGCGGTATCGATCTGACTGGCGAACTCGCCGCCCAGATTCCTCTCTAAGCCGCCAATACCGGCGAAACGGGTACGTGCAAGCAGAGTCCAACGTTCACAGAGCCCGTGGCGTAAGCCAGGGAATCGTTCGGTTGATTTCCTAACTTACGTTACGGGCTCTGTACGTCGCGATCAACACATTCATCTTCTCCCTACAATCCCCAGAAACGTCAAATTTTCTCTAAACCGCCCTGCCGGAATAACCGATACCCGAAGTATGGATACTCAACGTCAGGAATTTCGGATCGGAGTCATGGTACTTACCTGTCTCCTCTGTCTCACCCTCATGACAGTCCTTTTCGGCAGGCAGCCTATGATAAACTTTGGCGGCGAGCGAACTGCCCTCCAAGTCCGCTTTCAGCGTTCCCCCGGCGTGAAACCTGGTACGCCCGTGTTCAAAAGCGGCGTGCAGATAGGCCGGGTAAGCCGAGTCGAACTCGTGGAACAGGACCGGCAAGTCCAAGTTTCCATCGTTCTGGACAGGAGCCGGAAAGTGTATACGGACGAAGAGTGCCGAATCCGCCAAAGCGTCATTATGGGGGAAGCCTCGCTGGAATTTGTCAAAAAAATGAATTTTTTCGGAAAAATCGAGGAAATTGACCCAAAAACGATTCTTATCGGCATTGATTCGACTGATTTAATAAGCGGTTTCGGCAACATCGAAGGGGATTTGAGCAAAGCAATCCAGAACGTTGCCGCCGCTGCCGATCATCTGGGAATATTCATCGAACGCCTCAATAACGTCATCGGTACGCCGGACGAATTTCAGGGACAGCAGGCACGATTTGAGGCGATTATCAATGAAGCCCGGCAAACGATGTTTTCGATGCGGCAGACGACGGATGGACTCAGCCGCTTTGTCAATGACCCCGAAATTCAGGGTAATGTCCGAAAAGTAGTCAACGACCTGCCGGGCGTTATCGACCGCTCCCGCGTGCTGGTCGATGAATCACTCTTTTTCGTACAAGATTCTCGAACTTTTATCCAAAATACCCGGGAACTCATCGACAAGGGGAGTGAATCGCTGGATAACCTATCTGCCGGTCTCGAAAAAGTTACCCGCACACTGGATGTCATCACGAACATTGCCGACCAAGTTGAGGATGATATCCCGGAAATCGCAGCGGCCGTCAGGCGAAGTGCCCTGCGGCTGGAATCGCTGTTTAGTGAACTGACGATGATCGTCGAAAACTTCCGGCATGCGGATGGGACGGTGAAGCGGCTGATTCGTGATCCCGAAGCGTATGAAAAACTGCTGGCAACACTTGACAACGTGGAAAAGATTACGGACGAAGTGGAGATGATGCTTCGGGTGGATGCCAAGCCGATCGCGCACAATGTGAAGATATTGACGGACAAAGCGGCACGTGATCCTGCCGTGTTTATTCGGAACTTGTTGCGGAAAGAGCCGCCGATTAAGACGATGCCCTGTTGTTTCGGCGACGAAATGTTTGTTACTTCGTCCTATCGGTCGGGAACGCCGACCCCTGTATTCCATTTTCCGGCATTCCGCTTGCCGACCATTATTGACGGCGAAGTTGTGGAGTTTGTCTCGGAAAAACCGGTGCGGGTTGACCGCATCCCCTCACCGAGCGAGGGACGAATTGTTCATGTTGACCCGCGTTATGCTGAATAGCCGCCGCCGGTTCAAATGACTCATAGGAACCTCATATAGCCCCAGCGGGGAAATCTTACCCAAAACGAACGACGTTACACAAAACACACAGAGCCACAGTTCACAGAGCCCGTGGCACACAGAGCCCGTAACGTCAGTTAGGGAATAACCGAACGATTCCCTAACTGACGTTACGGGCTCTGTAAACACCTTCCCGGCAACAAATATCCGACGGCATTGACTTCCCCTTACATCTTCTCTTACATTTTCAGCACTCTCGACAGTTCTTCAACGGAGGTTGCACCTTTAAGCAACAGGCGGATACCCTCGTGAAGGAAGGTTTGCTGTCCTTCCTTATTGAATTGCTGCCGAATGGCCGCCGGTTCTGCATTGGCAAGAAGCAATGCCTTCACGGCATCGGAAACCATTAAAAACTCAAACAGAGCCGTGCGCCCGAAATAGCCGACCCCGTGGCAACGCAGACAAATTCCCCGTTTCGCCTCATCATTCGGATTCGGTAAGGGAGTGCGCTTGCGGAAGAGTTGTTGCACCTGACTCGGATTCAACCGCAACTGCTGTAATACCTTCGGTTCGGGTTCGTAGGCCTCTTTACATTCCTCGCAGAGCACACGAATCAAGCGTTGGCAAAAGACCGACGAGATATGCGGGGCAACCTGCTGCGGGGGAACGCCGACCGCAAGAAAGCGTTTCAATGTCTCGACACCATCCTTGGCACGCAACATCGTGATGATCAGCCGGCTGTCTTCTTCATCCACTTCCGCCAGTGTCGTACAGGCAATTTTCAATGTTTCAGGAGAGGACATATCCCGAACAAAGATAGTCGCAATTCCCCGAAAGAGCAGATCCGCCAAGGGTGTGGCAGGTATTTCTCCCTTACTAGAATCATACAAGCCCCGAGTAACGTTTTCGACGGCTTCGCTGGCACCGTTGACATCTTCGACGGTGGCAACATCCTTTGTAAACCGGTCGCACGAACGGGAGAAGACCATCATCGTACTGCGGAGTCCGTGGGCGGGAGGGGCTGAAACCAATAGGAACCCTCTGGCACCATTGATTTGCTCCAGAAATTTCGGCTGCATTTCGGGACGCACACCGATTTCATCCAACGTCTTAAAGGGGACGGCTTGAGCGTGAAGTTGGAACATCGCCGCCTCGCCCGTGGCAGTCCCCTGTGAAATATAGTCCAGTTCAAACTTTCTCGGCTTCCCTTTTTTCTTGGAAGCGCCGATCACGACCTTGATTTTCCCCCCCTGTTTAGAACGCCGGTCTTCGTGGTTCGCACCGATCAGTTTTTTGACGGAATCTTGCATTTCTTCATAGATATCCATCTCTTTGGAGCGTCCCATTCTTCGAGGAACCGGCAAGAGTTCGAGCCAGACTCCATCGATTTGGTGCCAGATTTTGGTCTGTTCCGGTGTGAAGTCGAAACGGAGAGCGGTCGCCCTGCTCTGGATGGCATCGTAGATACTTTCCCGAAGCAGTTTGAATCCCGGTGCATTTCGGGCAAGGATGAGCCACGCCTGCAACTGTTGCGGGTCAACCCCTTTGGCAATCGGTTCAATTTCCATCGGCAACGAGTCCTCCCCGGAGACCCGGGGGCCATGTTTCATTCCCGCCCTTGCTGCAAAGAGATACCAGAGGTGTTCTCGGGTAAGTACCTGATCGCTCGGCGGCAGCGTTTGATTGCGGATGACCACGTAAGTCATCGAGGGGACCAAAATGACCAGAACGGTCATTGAAAACGCCAGCCAAAAGAGGGGGATAAAGAAAATAGCGGTGCAGCCGATCCCGTACATAAGAAAAAAGATCAGATTAAACATCTCGCGGTTTTCTTTGCCCTGCCGTTCCTGATCGGCATTGATCCAACTGGCACAGCCGACCCAGACGAAGAACATAAGAATATAGAGCGTCAACTTAATGGGACTAAAATATCCGCCGGGCCCCCACCAACCGCCGTCGTTAAAAAGTTTGTCAGAAATTGCTTGGAGTCTATCCTTTGGAGTGGCCCCCTGTTGTTGCTGTTGTGCCTGTGCCGGGGTGTCATCCGCCTGTGCGGCCACGGGCACTCCGGGATCAGAAGGGGCTATCAGACCGGCACCAGCTTGGGCGAAACACTCTTGTCCGGTAAAAGAAAACAGAGCCGAAAGACAAAGGCAAAACAGGAATACCGAAAAATTGAAACGAAAAAACAGGGACATCACCCAAACGGAATGAGAATGTTATCAAACGCACACCGCCATTCTAACGCAGATGCGGCGGCAATTCAATATCCCGCAAACAGGGAAAACGTAAACGGCATGAAATTAGACTTTGCGCCCTTTGCATGCTTTGCGGTTAAAAACTTTGCCCCTAAATCTTTTTTTAACCGAAAAGTACGCAAAGGAGTTTTTATATTATTAGAGGTTCCCCAAAAACTCCCAAAAAGTTTTTACATACCCAAAACTCTACACACTGAAATCCTACTGCTTGAATCCCCCGCACTCTCCCGTTATAATGGGGTTCCCTTGTGATGAAAGATGTCGATGATAGGGGGAAACACTTTAATTAAGCAATGCCTTTAGTACCTTACGTTATTGAAAAAAGCGGCCGCGAAGAGCGGGCGATGGATATTTACAGCCGCCTACTGAAAGACCGAATCATCTTTCTCGGAACCGGAGTCAATGATGATGTTGCCAACGCCGTCGTTGCCCAGTTGTTATTCCTCAATACCGACGATCCGAGTGCCGATGTGCATTTGTACATCAATTCCCCCGGCGGCAGCGTCGCGGCAGGGTTGGCAATCTATGACACGATGCAGTACATCAACTGCGACGTGGCAACCTACTGCATTGGTCGGGCGGCTTCAATGGGAGCGGTACTCCTCGCCGCCGGTGCGGAAGGCAAACGGTTTGCCCTGCCGAATGCAAGAATAATGATCCACCAGCCGCACGGCGGAATGGAAGGAACCGCCGAAGAAATTATGATTCACGCCAAAGAATTTATGCATACCAAGGGAAAGTTGAATCAAATTTTGATTCGCCATACGGGACACGACCTTGCTCAAATCGAAAAGGACACCGACCGGGACAGGTTTATGTCTGCCGAAGAGGCAAGGGATTACGGTCTGATCGACGGTGTGATCGACAAGATGACGAAGTGATACGTCCGTAAGGGACCTCATAGGTGTCGCCTCTTGTTTTAGGCGGAATCGGTACGAATCATTACTTTGCGATCTTTGCGCAACCCCCTGCACACTTTGCGGTTAAGCCTTTTTTAACCGCAGAGAACGCAAAGATTTTTTTATTTTTAGAGGTTCCCTAAAGACAAAGCATTCCGGCGAAACAAGCAATACCAACCCGGAACGCAGGTAGTGCCAAAAAATTTAACCGAAAAGGATGTAATGGGTTGCGCAAAGAAAAAAAACGTTGCACTTTCAGCATAAACATCAGGGCAAAAATGATTTTGAGCGGGTGCCCCTAAGCGACTGGGGACTACCATCCGATCATCATATTGGATTCGATCACTTTTTTTGCGTAATCGAGATCGGAGCCGGTCTGTTGCATGTAGAGCCGGATGGCGTTCACCTTGTCGCCGGCTGCCTTGGAAATGCAGTCCCTGGCGGCTTCACAGGGGTCGCTCTTGCCGGCAATCCCCAGTGCGGCTTTGGAAATGACCCACGCATCGCGGGGACGCTTGGTCACACGAACCACCTCCTCCGACGGATAGTATCCATAAAATATATGTCTGGCTGCCTCTTCATCATCTGCCCAGGCAATGACAATGTGCCCTTGCGACTCAATTTCAAATAATGCCATCAGGATAAAGGTTGTTCTGCTAAAACAGCATCACGGAACATTGAACATTGTAGCAGTTTTGGAAAAAAAGGAAACAGGGCGAACAGTGCACGCATCCCCGCACAATCGTCCGTCAACAAGTTTCCCGATAGGGCGGCACAATGTTGACCCGCCGGGAAACGTGCGGCACGTTCACGGGTACCAGTTTATCCTGTTTTTGTCTTGCGTCGTTTTCACGAAATCATTATAAACGTGTCGTAACCGATTATCCGAAGAACATCGAAGGCTTATTGTAAGAAGGCGTACATAAATAATCCCTTGACAGCAAAATTTATCGAGGCCGTCCGTGAAGGACTTGGGGCTTTTCAGGTTCCCTGAAAAGCAAGAGAAAACAAAAGAAACCCAAGAGAAAACAAAAGAAACCCAAGAGAAAACAAAAGAAACCGTAGTATAGCGATTTATAAAACGTCAAGACTAAAAAGACACAAGGGAAATTTTCAAACTATCTGATATTCTACCGAATCGAAGCGGACAGAATTGAAATTTTACGTGTCATTCACGGAGCAAGGGATTATAGGAGTCTCTTCGATGTTCCTTCTTCCTGACTTGTTTCGCAATCTTTCCGATTGCGGCTCTGTTAACGCTTGCCAACGCCGAAAAAATGGGGTACAATCTCTTGCGTTCTGCCGTTTGAACACGAAAGAAAAACAACTTATGATGGCTATCGGTATCTCTCCCCTTTTGCTTCTTGGTATCTCGGCGCACATATCAGTCGTTACCGCCTACCACTATGTCCAGTCGCCCATTCTCGGTTTCGTTGCTTTCATTTTTGCACTTTTGGACATTTACCTTTTGTTGGCAAGAGCTCTTTCTTCCCGCAGGCGGAACGGCTAACATATTAACCCCTATGTCCCTCGAACTCACGCATCCCTTTTACCTGTTAGCCCTGCTCCTCATCGCTCTGCTCGTCGGAGCGTATCGCTATTCCCTCGTCGATTTTTCCCGAAGACAACGACTCATCTCCCTTGCCATTCGGACGACCATCCTCACTCTGCTCATCCTCGCTCTCGCAGGACTGACACTCATTCTGCCGACACAGCAAACGATGATCGTACTGCTTGCCGACCACAGCCGAAGCATCGACACAGCCGCCGCCGAACAACGAGACCAAATCATCGAACAATTTCGGCAAGCGATTCCCGCACATCGTTTCGGCGGCATCGTCTCCTTCGGTACAGAAAACTCGACCGACATCGCCGGGGCGTTCAATCCCGCACTGGCAAGGGTGCCGCCGGGATACGTTCCCCATCTGGTCGTCATCAGCGATGGGAATGAAACGCACGGAGATGTTCTTTCCGTTGCTTCCGCAACGGGCTCTGTGAACAACGCAATTGTTTCCACGATTCCGTTGCCGAGTTCCAGCGAGCCCGAAGTGCAAATCGCCGACTTCACTATGCCTCACTACGTCAGGCAAGGCGAACCCTTTTATCTCGATGTCGTCATTCAAAGCAATGTCGAAACCGAAGGAATCATCACCATCTACAAAGGTCCTTATAAATTACTCGAAGAAACCAGACCGTTGAAAATCGGCGAGAACGTTTTCCGCTTTCAACAAACAATGGACAATCAGCGGCAACAGGAATTTACCGTTACGGTTAATGCTCGGCAGGATACGATTCTCGATAACAATCGGCTCACCGGCATCATATTTGCCGACGGCAAACCGCGTGTGTTGATCATCGACAGCGAACCGCGAACCCTTCGGGACTTAACTTCGGCACTGCGGGAACAGGAAATCACACCGGAAGTCCGACCGCCGGAAGGCGTACCGAAGACATTGGAAGACCTGAACAACTTTGAAGTCGTTATCCTTTCCGACGTACCGGCGACGGCGATGTCGAATAGTCAGATGGAACTGTTGCGGTTTTACGTCAGTGAACTCGGCGGCGGATTGATTATGTTCGGCAGTGAGCAATCTTTCGGACTCGGCGGCTATCACAAGACGGCAATCGAAGAAATCCTGCCGGTGCAATGCGATTACAAACAGGAACAGGAAAAACCTTCGCTGGCAATGTGTCTCGTGATCGACCGCTCCGGCTCGATGGGGGGACAACGAATAGAACTCGCTAAAGATGCCGCCAAAGCCGCCGTCGAACTCCTTACACCACAAGACTTTGCGGCAGTCATTGCGTTTGACAATGAAGCCTACGTGATTGTGCCGATGCAGAGTACTGCTTCGACTACGTCGATGCTCTCGGCAATATCCACGATAGAAGCCGCCGGTGGAACGAACATTTATCCCGCTCTCGCAGCGGCATACGAACAACTGCGGCGGATACCGGCACGGTTAAAGCATGTGATTTTGCTGACCGACGGTTACAGTGCGCCGGGGGATTTTGAGGGCATCACTCGGCAACTTGCAAGGGAACAGATTACTGTTTCGACGGTGGGTGTCGGCGAAGCGGACAACGAATTGCTCCGAATGATTGCCGACATCGGCAGAGGTCGGCACTATTCCAGTGATGACCCGCAAGCGATTCCGCAGATTTTTGCGAAGGAAACGATTACTGCCAGTCAGTCTGCTATTCAGGAAATGCCTTTCGTGCCGATACAAGTTACGGCGACGACGGTGTTGCGGCAGATTGACATGAACACTGCTCCGCCGCTTTTGGGTTATGTGATGACGACTCCGAAGCCGACGGCGCAATTTATCCTTGCGACGGAGTCAGGCGACCCGTTGTTGTTGTGGTGGCGGTTCGGTTTGGGACAGACGGTTGCGTTCACTTCCGATGCTAAAAGTCGCTGGGGTGCAGAGTGGGTCGGTTGGGAGCATTACGGCAGATTTTGGGCGCAGGTTATTCGCAACACGATGCGTCAGACACCGGAGCGCGGTTTCACCATGGAAATCGAACAGTTAGCGGCTCCGCCTGCGGAGCGCATCAACATGTTAGCCGCTCCGCCTACGGAGCGCATTAAAATCACATTGGATTCAACAGACGAAACGGGACGTTACATCAACGACGCATCGGCAACGGCAACGATTATTCTTCCCGACTTGTCGATGGAGGAGTGGTCGTTTCACCAGACGGCACCGGGCAGATATGAGGTTGAGATACCGCAAGCCGTTAGCGATGTTGTTAACGTTAGCAGAGCCGCCATCGTAAGATTGCGTGACACCACGATTGCGGCACCATTGCCGTCTCGTTACCCTGACGAGTTACGTATTCGTCCGACGAATGAGTCGTTGTTGCGTCAGTTAGCGGAGTTGACCGGCGGTGGGTATAACATTGGTGCAACGGAGGTTGTTGGTTGGCAGCGTGAGCCAGCGGCTGTGTCACCGCAGGCGTTTCCGCTTTGGACGTGGCTGTTGACGTTGGCGGCGTTCTTGTATGTATTCGATGTGCTGCTACGGCGAGTGGAGATGTGTGAAAAGCGGAGCCGCAATTTTTAGATTGCGCAACGTTCACAGAGCCCGTATCGGTAGATACGGAGTTTTTGGATTCATGCCGGTGCTACCGCTCCGGGCTCCGTGAACGCTACCGCTACTCCAAAACTAGGGAAAGACGGAATCCAACGGAGTTGTATCTGCCTGCCGGAGAGTTGCGATACCGAAACGCCGACCGGCAATACTGTGCATGGAGGTTCCAACTCCCGCCGCGAAGCACCCGAGACGAGCCCCGTTCAGCCCCCGCAGGGTCTGTTACAGCACCGCCAGGATCATTCCCATACCAGTCCAAGCACCACTCCCATACGTTGCCATGCATATCCCTCAAACCCCAAGCATTCGCCGGATAGGAACCTACATCACGAGTCTGATCTCTGCCAAAGATGGAAAAGAAATTCGCCTGTCGCAGCGTGAGCGTATCCCCGAAATGATACGCCGTTGTTGTGCCTGACCGACAAGCATACTCCCACTGCGCCTCCGTCGGTAAAGAAAACTTATAACCCGCAGGAGCAACCGTCAATTCATTCAATTTCTTAATAAATTCTTGGCAGTCATTCCAAGAAACTTGCTCCACAGGAAGTTTAGCACCCTTGAAACGACTCGGATTATTCTCCATCACGCTCTCCCACATCGCTTGTGTAACTTCGGTTTCGAGCATCCAAAAGCCCTTTGACAATGTTACCTGGCGTTGAGATTCGCCATCACTCCGGTTGCGTTCATCCGCCGGACTGCCCATCATAAACTGTCCCGACGGACACCAACGGAAAGCGTACTCTACGTCTTTGATGGTAATGGTCATGCGTTCTCCTGCCTTGTGGTCGGCTTCGGTTGGTGCCTGTGCAAACGAAAATACAGAAAGCAAAGCGATAATGCCGACACAGAGTCCGCAACGACCGACACAGAGCCCGTAACGTAAGTTAGGAACATTAGAGGTAAGTTTCTTCATCATCGTTTTAAGGGGTTCGAAATTCCGCCACTGTGCGTATCCGAGCAGTTTTTGCAGATCGCGGGCGAACCAGTATTCCACACCGCTTGTCTCGTCGCCGCTCGACTCGTAGGTATGCGCATAACGTTCAAAATCGGAATGAAGTTGATGAATGATTTGTTTATCCATAAATCCAAACCCGCCTTCTAAAAAGGGAAGAAAGGGCATTATAGTCGATTGGGGGCAGTTTTGATAGACTATATGAGCGATAGTGATATAATGTACTGAACAATAATGAATCCGTTCTACTTCATCACTGGTCTTGCTCTGGCGGGAGCATTGGGAACGTTAGCGAGGTACGGAGTCGGCATCGCTTCGGTTGCCGCTTTCGGAACGTCGTATCCTTATGGCACATTCATCGTAAACGTGTTCGGTTCGCTTTGCTTTGGATTTCTGGCAGGACTTCCTCGTCTGCCTTTGGAGTGGCATATCATTTTGTTGACCGGCTTTCTAGGAGGTTTTACGACATTTTCTGCGTTTGCTTTCGAGAACTACGAACTATTGGAAAAGCACCGTTACATTGCTTTTGCTATTCATGTTGCGGGACAAAACATTTTAGGCGTTGCCGCCGTTTTGACAGGATTTGTTCTTGCGGCATGGTGTGTCCGATAGGCGGCTGATGATTGGCAGCACGAGCCGGCGACTGTGTCGCCGCAGGCGTTTCCGCTTTGGACTTGGCTATTGACGCTGGCGGCGTTCTTGTACGTGTTCGGTGTGCTGTTGCGGCGGGTGGAAGTGTTTGAAAAGCAGGGACGCAATTTTTAGATTACGCAACGTTGACAGAGCCCGCCGCGTAAGCAAGGGAGTCCCTATCTTACGATACGGACTCTGTGGACACAGACTTTGTGGACACAATCTCTGTGGACGTTGACACTTTTTTGGTTTCACCGCAAGGAATGCACAAAGAATACGCGAAGGAATAGGAAAATACCGCCCCCGGCGGGGAAAAGTTCACAGAGCCCGTGGCGTAAGCCAGGGAACAAACGGACGGTGTCCCTAACTGCCGCTCCGGGCTCTGGGTTTTTTCCTGCCTCACCGGTACTTTATCTTCTCTCGTTTTTTTGCTACAATGCCTCCATCAATTCACGGCACCCTTCAATACAAAGGATTCACAATGGACATCATGGTGGACGAAAAACTTTTCATTCCCGTCAGTGAAGCAGTTAAACCGCTTTTCGTTGGTATGAATTTCGGCGGAGCATACCTTAAAATCGGTATCATCGACAATGGAGGACGCACCGTCTCCTATTTTGCAACACCCCATCATGGGGAGCAAGGACCCGATAAGGCCATGAAACATGCCGCTCTCGCCTTGAAAGAAGCCCTGAAAAAAACTGGTGTTTCCCTCTCCTCCATCGTTGCCGCCGGGTATAGTTTTCCCGGCGCACTCAATCCAAAGACGGAGCAAATGCACCGGCCGCCGAATTTTCCCGACTGGGAGGGCTATCCGATTGTCGCCAAACTGCGGGAATACACCGGTCTGAAGTCGGTAACATTCAGTAACAATGCCAATGCGGCGGCCTATGCCGAATACTGGGTGGGTGCCTCCCAAGGATCGCAGAGTTCCTGTCTGCTCTTGCTCGATACGGGAATCGGTTGCGGCATTATCGTCGAAGGGCGTGAAATCAGGGGAGCCAATGGATTCGGCGGAGAATTCGGGCATATCATTGTCGATCCCTCTCCCGGCGCTCGATGGTGCGGATGCCTACAACGGGGGCATTTAGAAGCCTATTGCAGTTCGCTGTCTGTTGCCCGGCGAACCAAGGAATTGATCGAAGTCGGACATCCCACATCTTTGGCCGACCGGGTCACGCCGACAGATGAACTCAGCGGCATTGCCCGAAAAGTTTACGAGGAAGCCGATAAAGGCGACCCGTTGGCAACGCATATTATCCTCGACACAGCCCAGTTTTTGGGACTGGGCGTGGTAACACTCTTGCACACGATTGACCCCGAGTGTGTGCTGATCGGCGGCGAAATGATGTTCGGCGGTAGAGGTTCTAAAGTCGGTGATATGTTCCTTGCCCGAATTCGCGAGGAGGTTGCCCATCGGGCGATTCAGGGATTGGGACAAGACCTCAAACTGGACTTTGCCGCACTGGGATCATTTGCCAGCATGATTGGAGCCGCCGGACTCGCACGGGAAGATGCCGCAATGTTTATCGTAGAAGAATAATACGTTTAATCCTGGTGCCTTGGGACAGTCCAAATTTGGGATAAAAACAGAAGCCGGAATGGAGCGCAGCGCAATGACGGACGCGCACGTTGCGATCCGTCATTACACAGCCCCCTTAATAACAATACATTCCGGCTTTTGCTCACATCCCAAAATTTAACATTAACAAGGCCTAGTCAAAAATATCTTCTTCCTTGTGTTCGATTTTTTGCCAATAGGTCTCAAAGTCGAAGTGGGGCGAATTGTCGCCGTCGTGGCACGTCAGACAGTGCCGTCTTGCCAGACCGCCCTCGACCGGCAGCCGAATGGCTGAACGGAGCCGTGATTGAAGTGCCGTGTTGGTGCCTATTTCGGCACGGGCATGCTGTTCGCCCGGCCCGTGGCAGGCCTCGCAGCCGACGGAAGCCAATCGCGGAGTCTCCCGTTCACTCAAAAATCCACCTTGGTAAGGCAACAATTCCGCCGCATTCCAACCTACGACATGGCACGCAATACATTCCGGGTCAAAGTTCCGGGGAGGGACTGCCGTCTCCTTCAAAGTCTGCCACGCCCGGGCATGGCCCGTCCTCCGCCAAATGGTGTGTGCCGTCTCATGGCAATCTGTACAGGATTGCACGCCCACGTAGTTTCCCTGCGTTTCCAATCGGGAGTTCGGAATCGGTCTGATCCCCAAACCTTCCAGTCCCGATGCCCGTAACTGGTCTTGATACATTTTCATCAGTTCCAGAATGGTCGGCGAATTATCGTATCGGGCATCGAGCGGAATCCGTTCATACCGTACCGGCTCATCGGGCTCATCGAAGAGTCCAATCGCAATGGCGTAGCGTCCCTTTTCGCCGATTTCGAGGATCATCGTCTCGCCGATTTTTTTCGGGCGCAACGGCGGTTCCGCAGGCGTGTGACTCGGCAAAATAAAATCAAACTGTTCAGCAAATTGGTCAATCAACAGGGCTGTTTCATTATCTGTCCCGTAAATGATGAGAACTTTCTTGTCGCATTTTTCGTCTTCAAGATTCGGCAGGATTTCACGCAATTTTGCCGCTGCATTGGCGGTAACAATATCCTCATTGGTGATAGTTCGGCGTAGAGAATCTCCCATCACGGAAACAACAGCGATTTTCATTCCCGCCTTTTCGAGAATCCGGTAGGGCATGACAATTTCCGGCGTGAATTCCAGTATCCCTATATTGGCCGAAGTATAGCGTTTGGGACTGCCCGGCACATCAATCGTATAGAGGAACAACGTATCGGTCGGAAAGAGCAGTTCCCGATTGCCGAGTCCAACGGCCTGATAACGCATCAAACGGTATGCTTCATCAATGACGAAATTGAATTTGAGTTCTTCTTGCAGTCCGAACCCTTTATTGAGATTACCGGCATCAATGGGTAGGATTTCCCAGCCTTTTCGTTCGAGTTGTTGAAGACAGGTATGCCGTCGGCTCAATCCTCCCTTCATTTGATCGATGCCGGCACAACCGCAGGGTTCGATATATCCATCGAGAAACCCGGTGAAGAAGAGGATCAATTTCGGTTCTTCTTCTGCCCAATCTTCAAAGAGCGGCGGAAACTCTGCTTCACTTTCTGCCAATGCCGGTTCCGCCAGAGCAAGGGGTTGCCCCATCGCCGCGGTCAACCCCATCGCCGCGGTCAACGCAGCAGAGGATAAAAACGTAAACAGGAAGAATCGGGAAATCATAAACTCCATCTTACCCCAATTCAGGCGGAGAATCAATCTGTACAGGATGGGTGTAATGGGTGTGCGTTTGAACGAAGAGTTCTTGGTACTGGCATACTTTGCGGTTACTGTACTGGCGGAAACTGTTCACAGTGCCCAACGTTCACAGAGTCACATTCACAGAGCCCGGAGCGGCAGCTCCGGCGAGATAACGAAAACGCCGGAGCTGCCGCTCCGGGCTCTGTAAACAATTCCCGCCGCCTTCACACCCGTCAGCGAAATTACTGACGCTTTTTGACATGCCCTATGTTAGACTTCCCATTGAAAATTGAAACTTGGAAGCTGGCGAACACACACGGAGAGCTACCGTGTGAAAGAAACTTTCGACAGCAAATAGTGGTAGAAGTGTTAGCGCCGTTTACTCGCTGATCACCACTTTACCAAAAACGGTGAAGGTTACGGCCCCCTTTCAACTGCCCGACGGTGTCGGTTACGTATTCCACCGAATAAGCATTCCAGTCGTGGATTTTGTCCACGAAACGTTACCCAGAGTGAGAACGACGAATGCTGAGCACCTTACTCTAAACCCCCTTATTGTGTTTTTCAGTTTTCCGAGTTCAATTTTCAATTTTTTATAATAGTCGATTGTAGATAAATGGGTGTTTCCTTTGCGTTTCTTGCGTACTTTGCGGTTAAATCTTTTTTTACCGCAAAGTGCGCAAAGAAAGAAACGTGTTCACATATCCGCGTTCACAGAGTCCGTAACGTCAGTTAGGGAATCGTTCGGCTGATTCCCTAACTGACGTTACTACGACCGCTCCATGATTTTTCTATGGCTCTTCCTGTGTTCCGGGTTGGTGGCTTGTTTGGGCAGTAAAGCCTTCGCTGAAGGATACCTATTTTACCAAAAACAACGAAACAGATTGCCTATTTTGTGCATTCTTACATGTTTTGACTGTGATTTCGCTCAATCTAACATCCTGTCCACCACCAACCCGGAACGCAGGTAGAGCCAAAAAAAAACGTTGCGCTTTCAGTATGCACATCAATGCAACGATGTTTTTTAGAGGTGCCCTTAGGTTTTTGCCGGCGAAGTCGGCAGTCCCCTAGCAATGGAGCCCCGCATTTCCGTGTCGGACTGGATGTTCTTCAAACGGTAATAGTCCATAATGCCCAGTTTCCCCGTCGAAATTGCTTCGGCAATCGCCTTGGGAACTTCTGCCTCGGCTTGAACGACCTTCGCTCGGCTTTCCTCCATTTTGGCAATGTTTTCCTGTTCTGCCGCCACTGCCAGTGCCCGGCGGCCTTCCGCCCTTGCCCGTGCGACCCGTGTATCCGCTTCTGCCTGATCGGCTTGCAGTCTCGCCCCGATATTTTCGCCGACATCAATATCGGCAATGTCAATCGACACAATTTCAAAGGCGGTCTCCGAATCGAGTCGGCGTTCCAATACTGCTTTAGAGATTCGGTCGGGATTTTCCAGCACTTGACCATGCGTTTCTGACGAGCCGATGGCACTGATGATTCCCTCGCCGACTCTCGCGATGATTGTCTCTTCCGTTGCCCCGCCGATCAACTGCCGCAAGTTGGTGCGCACCGTTACCCGGGCTTTGACTTTTAATTGGATACCATTCTTCGCGACACCGTCGAGCGTGATCCGCCCTTTGGCCACTGCCGGACAGTCAATGACCTTCGGATAGACGCTTGTTTGGACGGCTTCTAGTACATTCCGTCCCGCAAGGTCGATAGCAGTGGCAAGCCGGTAATCGAGGTCGGTAATTTTTGCTTTACTGGCGGCAATCATCGCTTTCACTACGGCAAGCACGCTCCCGCCCGCCAGATAATGGGCTTCGAGCGACTTGGTGGTGATAACTTTATCGTCGAGACCTGCCTGTACTGACATAATTTTGCTGCGAATGATCACTTCGGGATTGACTTTCCGAAATGTCATCCCGATCAGGTCGAGGATACCTATTCCGGCCCCTGCCATTTTGGATTGTATCCAGAGCGGAAAGAACCGGAGGAAAATAGCAAAACAGACGAACAGGAAAAGGCAAACAAAGCCGATGGCGATAATGGTAATAATTTGGGATGTGTCCATATCAGTCTAGTCAATCGAAATTTAACGGAGAATTGCCCGTGCGGGTTCCCCAGTGTACCCGCAACCATTTGCTTTTGCAAGATACCGGTTGCTTTTGCAAGATACCGGTGAGCATGTCCTGTTCACAGGGCAGTCCGCTCACATGTTTTTTGTTCAAACAGACAAGGGAGTCCCGCTATCGCCGAGTGGCAAGGTTTTTTAACAAGATAACTCAAATCGCTGTCTGCCAACTTGCTCTCGGCGGTCAAATGCCTACTTTTTCAATCCTTGAAGTGATGACGGCAACATTTGGGGAGAAAACCTGTTAGCGGACCGCTTGTTCTGCGGGCTGTGCCTCTGGGCGGTGATATTCGTCTTGCGAGATTTTATGTAGTTTGGTAGAATCCGCAGTTGTTTCCTCCGTTTCCCATGAAGATGACCCGCGGCGTTGATCTCACGCTCCAAGTGATTGCCAAGTCGAAGAATCAGGCGGCACTCACTCTGCTTGAATCCGCCGTTCTCTCGACCAACGAAGCGATGCGCCAACTTGCCGGAACGGCACTCGTCGCACGGCACAGCAGGAGAGGACTCGAAGCAATCATTCGGAACTTCGACCCCGCCGACTCCGAACTCGTCGATCTGGTCAACGACAACCGCAGTAAATTCATTCCCGAATTGCACAGTGCCATTGTGGATAAAGATATCACGCTTGCTAAACAAGCGTTTCGATTGGCCTACACACAAAATTTTTACGAAGTCCTCCCCACCCTTGCCGCCTATTGTCTCGGCCCTGCGAGTGAAGAACAAAGCGTGGTCGCCCTGCATGCCGGTTTTTTCAATTTCCTCGACAAATACACGGATGCCTTGGAAAAAGATAATCCTAGTGAACATCGGTTGCTCTACGGTATCCTGTTGCCCGAATGCGCCAAACTCCTCATTTATAAAATCAGCGAGTACCGTTTTACCCGAAACGAATTGGCTCTGACGGTTTATTTATGTCTCTATCCTTTCTTTAAGGAATCCGGTACAGCCCAGGATTTGACATTGCAACTTCGGCTCCCTCACTCACCCGTCTATGCTTCCACCTACCGACGGCTGCTCAAACAATCGGAACCCTATCTATTCCAGTTGATGATTCGGACTCTGGACCGCCCGAATCCGCCGCCCCTCATTTCCCAAATCTTTTCCGAACGGTCAGATATCCCCTTTTTGACGGCAATGTGCCGGAGTATCAAACAGCCGCTTTCTCTGGAACTCAAAACGAATCTGGCGGCTTTGCCTCCATTGACCTGGCTGGGGCAGATAGATTCCTTTTTAGACCAGTTCGATGCGGAAGCACAGTGCGGTCTTATTCTCTTACTGCAAAATATAAACTTGACCGAGGAGGAGTTAAGGGCATGTTTGCTGAAGATTTTTGAACGCGACAACAGTGAAGGCCGTGTTGCGGCTCTCTCCGCACTCACCGCTTCTTCCGGCGAGACCGTTGACCGCTTCCTCTGGGAAGCATCGGCAGACGAAGACCCCAAGGTACAGGTTGAAGCCCTGACACAGTTGCATGCACGTAAAGTACCTGGTGCGGCAGCGCACATTATGCAGTTTGCCGACAGTCCGCACGAGGAGGTTCGGGCGGTCATTCCCAAATTGATTCCCAATCTCCGGTTTAGCCATTTTATGCAAACGTTTGAACAGTTGGATGATGCGCACCGCCGCCGGATGTTTAACGTCGTGAGACTTTTAGACAGGCAGACTCCCAAGGAATTAACGAAAATGCTAGGGACGAGCGAGCCTTTACTTCGGGCAAAGGCTCTTCTGTGCATCGATTATTGTCTCGAAATTGTTCCATTGGTTGAAGAGGCGTTGTGTGAAATTCTCGCCCGGGATGAGATGCCCCGACTGCGTATCAAGGCGGCTGAACAACTCGTTGCCGGAAAGCGGACGGAAAGCCGAATGACGCTGGTGCAAGCCCTGCATCGGGACGGCAACCCTGATGTGCGGGCTGCCGCCAAAAACAGCCTCGCCAACCGCCCCACGCATTGGGAATGAGACGGGTGTGTCCAAGACGCACACGCCCTGCCGTTTCGTGGTACAATATACTCATCATGGAAGTCATTCTTACGGTCGAACACTTACGCCGACACTTTTCGGCCGAACCTGTGCTGCTCGATACCTCCTTTCAACTTCGGGCGGGAGACAAAGTCGGACTCGTCGGTCCCAACGGCTGCGGAAAAACCACTCTGCTCAATATCCTTGCCGACCGAGAGGAATCCGAAAAAGGTACCATCGAAAAATCTTCCAACATCACCATCGGCTATCTCGAACAACGTCCCGAAACGTCCCATCGTACCGTCATCGAAGAAGCAAAACTTGCGCTTGCTCCTTTAATCGAAATGCAGAAGGAGTCCGAAAGACTCGCCGAAAAAATGGCGCAAACAACCGACACAGCGGAACTTGCGAAACTTGCCGACCGATACGATTACGTCCATGAATCCCTGCTCCGGCACGATGCCTATAATCTTGACCATCGAGTCGAAAAAATCATGCACGGCATCGGTTTTCTCGATGACGAATTTACCAAGCCGGTCTCTGCGCTTAGCGGCGGTGAACTCAACCGATTGAGTCTTGCCAAACTGCTCCTCGAAGAGCCGGATATTATGCTCTTGGATGAACCGTCGAACCATCTCGACCTCTTGGCGACGGAATGGCTCGAAAACTTTCTGAAAGAAACCGCCGCCGCCGTCATTTTGGTCTCGCACGACCGATACTTTTTGGATAGGGTTACGAACCGAACACTCGAACTTTTGCACGGCACTATCGACGACTATCCGGGCAATTTTACGAAGTACACTGGGCTCAAAGAGGAACGATTGACCGTCCAGATAAGGACTTACGAAAAATACATCGAAGAAGTCGAAAAGGCGAAGGAGTTTATTCGGCGTAACCATTACGGCATGAAAGCGGCGCAAGCCGAAGACCGGCGTAAGAAGTTGGAGCGGTTCATGGAAACGCCCGCCGAACTGCCCCGCCGTATTGACTCGCCGCCGATGAAGTTTAACAAGCCGAGCCGAACCGGCGATATCGTCTTCCGTTGCGAGTCTCTTTCCAAAGGTTTTAGCAAAGACAAACCTTTATTCAAAGAATTAACATTCGACATTAAACGCGGAGAACGCTGGGCGATTCTCGGTCCCAACGGTTGCGGCAAGACAACGTTGCTCCGATGCCTGTTGCACCAGATGCAGCCCGATACCGGTCGGGTGATTCACGGACAAGGTTTGAACATCGGATACTTCGACCAGCAGTTGCACGTTTTGGACGACTCGCTGCAAGTGGTCGATGCGATTCGACCGAAGAGCAAAAAGATTTTCGAGGAACCGGCGCGGCGTAACCTTTTGGGAGCGTTCGGTTTAACGGGAGATCAGCAGTTGCAGAGAGTCCGCAGTTTGAGCGGCGGTCAGCGTTGTCGGGCGGCACTGGCATTGCTCTCGGCGGAGGATGCGAATGTGTTGATTTTGGACGAACCGACGAATCACCTTGACCTTTGGGCGAGGGCGGGTTTGGAAAAGGCGGTTCGGAACTTTGAAGGCACGGTGATTTTCATTTCGCATGATCGGTACTTTGTAGATCGTGTGGCGGATCACCTGTTGATTATTCAACCGGATGCAAGGTTTAAGACATTGGAGGGGAATTATTCGACGTTCCGGCACATGGTCTCTAAGGGACTGATGGCGGATCCGTTTTGTCAGGAGTTAGGAGTTAGGAGTCAGGTGTTAGAAGAGAGACGGCAGACGGCAGACAGCAGGCGGCAGCAGAAATCAGAGCCGCGACCAGAAGGTCGCGATCACAGAGCCCGTGGCGTAAGCCAGGGAGCAAAAGACGGCAGACGGCAGACGGCAGACGGCAGACAGCAGCAGAAATCAGAGCCGCGACCGGAAGGTCGCGAAACCAAACGGCAACAGAAACAAACAGAAAAAAAACAGCGCAAGTTCCCTTACCGCAAAATCAGCGACATCGAAGAGGAAATCTTCGCTCGGGAGACGCAGATTATGGCGTGGAACGAAGACTTACTCCGTCCAGAGGTTGTTCGGGACAGTGAGCGGGTGCGGTTGATTCATCAGGACATTCAAGCGGAGCAGGCAACGATTGCGCAGCTCTATGAGCATTGGGAAGAGGCGAATGAACGCAATTAACCGTCCCCCAATGAAAACCAAGAGGAAAACGGTACAACGTTTGAATGGTTCGATTACCAGTAGTGCAATGTATACCTTACACGGGGACACATGGGACGTTTTTTCTTTGCGAACTTTGCGTCTTCTTTGCATCCATTGCGGTTAAAAAAAGGAGTAACGGCAAAGGACGCAAAGGATGCGCAAAGTCCAATTTCATACCGTTTGCAGTACACCTCATCGCGAATTATCGAAAAATCCATTTTTTTGCGGTATTGTGCCGATTGTGTGCTATAATACCTATATCATTGTGTCTTTCATTCTGACTAGAAGAGTCCATGACTGCTTGGATCCGCACTTGGCAACTCGGCGTAAAGAGTTTGTTGCTCTATCCGATGCGGTCGATGCTGACCGTGCTCGGTATCTTCATCGGCGTTGCCAGCGTCATTTGGCTCATGGCTATCGGCGAAGGGATCAGTCTCAAAGCCCAAGAACAAATTGCCAGCCTCGGTGCCACCAATATCATCGTCCGAACGACCAGACCTGCCAATCCCGATATGGTAACGATGGGGCGGCGGGCTATCCCCGCCTACGGACTCAAAAGGGATGATTACGATACGATCATCGACACCATTCCCAGCATCACCGCTTCGATGCCCGTCAGAGAAATACAACGGACCTTTGCCTACGGCCCTCGGGAAATTGACGGACGGCTTGTCGGAACCACGCCGCACTACATGGAGATGCTTCATCTCGAAATGGATCGCGGGTCATTCATCACCGATCTGGACAATCGGGATGCACAGCCGCGTTGCGTTCTCTCCGCGGGTATGGCGGAAAGGCTGTTTCCTTCGGAAGACCCCCTCGGTAAGACCATACGCATTCAGGGAAACCAGAACGATCCTGGCTTCCCCTATGAGGTGATCGGTGTTACCAAGCCGCGCAGTGCCACCGCCGCTATTGGCGGCTCCTTTGCAGGACAGGACTTCACCTACGATGTGTACATCCCGATAGAAACTCTCTGGACACGGATGAGAGATACCGTCATCACCCGAAGGGGCGGGAACTTTGAAGGAGAGGTCGTCGAACTCTCGCAAATGACGTTACAGGTTGCCGAGGCGAAGGATGTCAAAGAAACGGCTGAAATCATTCTGGCAACCTTGCAGGGGAATTCCCGGCGGGAGCGAGAAGATTTTCATGTGGTTGTTCCGCTCGAACTCTTGGAACAGGCGAGAACAACCCGGATTATGTTCAACGTCTTTATGGGCCTCATTGCGGCCATCTCGCTTTTGGTCGGCGGTATCGGCATTATGAACATCATGTTGGCCACAGTTACGGAACGTACGCGGGAGATAGGTATTCGCCGGGCGTTGGGGGCGAAACAGGGGGACATCATCCGTCAGTTTTTGGTCGAAACAGTGGCGTTGTCGATGGTCGGCGGGGCGGTCGGCGTGTTAGTGGGACTCTCCTGTCGGCCGGTAACGATTTTCGTGATGGACACGATTAAAACACGGATGCCGGACGTGATTTCTGCACTGCCGGAAATTGTACAGGACACTCAGCCAGTGATTGTCTGGCTTTCGATCCCGTTGGCGTTTTCAGTCGCTGTGGTGATTGGTGTGCTCTTCGGGCTTTATCCCGCCTATCGCGCCGCTATGATGGATCCCATCGAAGCACTGCGGCATGAATGAGGACAGCACACTATGTTGCAAACGGCATGAAATGGGGCTTTGCGCCCCTTGCGTACTTTGCGGTTAGTTTTTTACTGCAACGTACACAAAGGGATACGTAAAGACCGCAAATGTTTTTTTCGGCCTATCTGGACATGTGAGAACGAATAGGTTATTCTGTACTCCAGACGGGGCGGAATGGGCTGTTTGCTCCTATGCCCTGAATATCGCACCACGCTGAACCTGTAAACCCGTTTATGAAAAAACAATCACCGAACCCAACACTACAGTCCCGCATTTTTCTGTGTGCAGTGCTTATGCCGTTCTTCTGTTTGGTTGTGTCCTGTTTGACCATGCCCTGTTTTGCCGACGAGGGTGATGTGTCCGCCGGTGAAATAACCCACTCGGTGCCGGTGGAGGTTACATCTGAACCGCTGGCGGCGTGCCCAAGCGGCTGGCTGGGAACCTACGACGAGACGCTGGGCATGTGCTATGCCTCGATTTTCACGACCATTTTCGGCGGTGCCTTCGTCGCTTTTTTCATTGCCGTGTGCTGGGGGAAACTTGTCGAATTGTACGGTGCCCTCGGCGGTCTCATCGGCGGAGGCGTGATCGTCGGAACATTTTGGGTGATCAACCACAAATTGCCGGGAATCGGAATCGAACCAGGCGGAATTCCGCATGATGACGGCTTCGGCATATACCAATACGGGCTGGTCGTGCAGGCATTTCATGGCACCGGTCCTTGGGTCGATATGGGACTGGCCGTTTGCGTTGGACTCTTCGCGGCTTCATTTCTGGAGTGTCTCCGTGCGAAAAAACTTGACCCTTCAAAGCCGGGAGCGGGAGCATTGCTTGCCGAAGTATCGCCGCGGGTACTCGCAGCCATTTTAGGCGGACTCGCAGGCGGAGCGATTGTCGGATTGATCGGATTTACCGGAGCAAAACTCTAATATTCGTTTTCCCATCCACAAAGGGTGTACTCAACCAATTCTCTATACCTTACACGGGGACAAATGGGACGTTTTTTCTTTGCGAACTTTGCGCCTTCTTTGCGGTTAATTCTTTTTTAACCGCAAAGGACGCAAAGGATGCGCAAGGGGCGCAAAGTCCAATTTCATACCGTTTTCAGTATGACGGAAATTGAGGGTTAGAGAACACGTCTATTCCATAGGAATCTGTCCCGCCAGGAGTTCGGCAACGCGGATACAGAAGTTTTCATTCATCACCAAGACTTCGCCTCGGGCTAACAAACGGCCATTGATGTAAATATCGACCGTCTCCCCCGCCATCTTGTCCAATGGTACCACCGAGCCGCGACGGAGTTTCAAGACATCCTCAATATACATATACGTGCGCCCCAGTTCGACCTTGACATCCAGATCGACTTCACTGATGAGGTCAAGCGTCGCATGTTCCGTGCTGGGTACCGTGCCGCCGAATTCGGGAAACTGGAATTCAATGACTTCGGTGGGCAAATTCATTTGCGTTGCCGCAATGGACTTAAGCGTCTCTTCCGCTCGTTTACCGAGATAATCCAGGTCTCCGCGGGGAATTCCCACGGTGTCCTCTTGGTCAACCGCTTCGGGCGGGGCCGCCGACACATCCCAGCCGCCCGCGGCGGGAGTGCTGTCCCAGCCGCCGGAAAAGGTCGGCGGGGCAACCGGCGGCACCTCCGCACTGGGCGGAGGCGACGGAGGCGGAGGAGGGGGTGGAGGCGACGGAGAGGGCGTTCCGCCACCGAAAAGGGCGTTTAATTCGTCCTGACTGAGAATCCCGCCATCGGATGCCGGACTAGGTGCTGATTCTGCTGGCGGAGGCGGAGTCGGAGCCGCCCCCCCTCCCATCCCGCTGAGAAGACGTTCAATTTCGTCTTGATCTAATGCACCGCCGCCATCTGACATGATTATCTTCCCTGCTCTTTCGCAATCTTACGCTCTTTCGCAATCTTACGATTGCGGCTTCGCCCTCCAACGGCATGAAATCACACTTTACATCCCTTGCGAATTCCTTGCATCCCTTGCGGTTAAATCTTTTTTTACCGCAAAGTACGCAAAGTCCAATTTCATGCCGGTTCCAGCATACATATCCCCTTGTACCGAATTGTCCTTTGCCGAAACTAGGTCTCCTGGACGGTTGATTCGGAAATCAGCACTTCTAAAACCCAGGAGGTCCCAAGCACTTCGTTGATAGCCCGTTTTAACCTCTCTTTGATTGTTGTATGTCCTACTTCCTGCCGATCTGCAGGGGACGATGCCCGCAACGCGGTATTAACCTTATCAATGATCTGCCACTGACAGTGTTCAAACCGCGTGTCAAATCTTTTGGAGTCCCTGTCCCGTATAACCACATGGATCACCATCGACAGAGTGATATTGTTGCCGTCTTCTGTAAAACCGATTCGAAAGGGCCCCTCATTGATGGAACGTTCGACGACCGGCTCATTGGGTCCGACGCTGGGCGGCACTTGGGGCGTGCCGTTAAAAGAGCCGTCGCTGCCTTCGGTAACGAGCCACACGCCGCCGCGCTCCCGCGTTTGCGCCTTGGAGGGCAAGAGCAAGAAGAGCACTATCATCTGGAACAGGATCATCCCCACCAGTGCGAGCGTGATCTGCATACGGTAAGACTTCGGCGGTTCTGGCGTTTCTTGGTCATCCAGGACAGATGCTGGTTCCGGTTGTCTCTGTTCCTTTGCCATTGTTGCTCCCTTGCCACTGTTCTAGTATGCCATTGTTCTATACTGCAAATGGCATGACATCGGACTTTGCGTCCCTTGCGCATCCTTTGCGGTTAAATCCTTTTTTTAACCGCAAAGGACGCAAAGTCCAATTTATACCGTGTTGCAGTATAGTACCATCGTTTTAGTGCCCGTACCAAAATCACTTTTCCATTTTTATTTGTGTTACCCGCGATTCACCCGGAGATTACGGCGGAGTACCGCCTGCATCTCCGGCTCTTTGACAATGTTATCTTTGTACTGTGTTATTTTTTTACAGGTTATCTTTTTATCTTTGTACAATTTCCCGCCCCTGGCGATTCTACCTATTTAACCGGTTCAATGCAAGGGGGAAAGTATCCCCCGCCGGGCGGGAGGACTCACTTACAACCCCAACACACTGGAAATTGTATCCATCAATATACTGTTGAGAATGAAGGGTTCATTCCAACTCCACATGTGTGCCATCGTATCAATCAACATGATGCCGGGCAGTAACAGGGCGGCGAGCGCACATGCCAAGGTGATTAACATTCCGGTCGAGTATTCTGCTTCTTGCTGTGCCGCTTTTTTGGGTGCTGCCGACACGATGGGGGGCGTGAAGACATCGGACATCGGCGAATCCGGGGCACCCATACCAAACGGATCACTTGCTGGTGCCTCTATGGGGTGCGGCGATGGAGCCGCTCCGCTGTCAAAGCCCACCATAAAGTCAAAGTCATCCCCTCCGCCAAACGGGTCATCATCGTGCGATTCACCGGCCAATCCCACATCAATCGCCATCACCTGAGAGGAACTCTCCGAATCGTCGGCATCCATCATGATTTGCGAAGGTTCCAATTCAAAATCATCCGCGGCGAAGGAGACCGCTTCCGTATTGGCTTCTTCCAGTTGCATGATGTTCTCCTCCTCGTCGGCTTTGTCGGCAACGGCATCGTCGGCAGCGAGGAGAATATCGAAACCGCTGTCGCCCGCCAGCCCCAACTGCGGCGAAGAACCTTCCGCTTCCAAAATGGACTCTCCATCCAAGTCCACTTCGTGGAATTCCGGTTCGGGTTCGAGGAGCACGGCAGAGGAATCCAAATCATCGGCGGCAAGCAACAGTGCGGAGGAATCTTCTTGCCCATCGTCTTCCTGAACGACCGCACTCTTGAGGGACTCCTGCGGCACCGGCGTATCTTTTGCGACGGCGATTGCCGAGACGTGTGACTCTTCTGCCAGGGCGAGATCGCTGTCATGGTCGAGTGCGGCCAGGTCTAAGTCCGATTTGGGCTGTGCCGGTGCTATCGAAACGAGATCGGAGTCCCCCAGCAAAGCGGCATCTTCGATCAGACTGTCAAAGGAGGAAAAGGAGTCTTCGTCCCCTGCTAGATCAAAGTCGCTGTCTCCCGACTTCTTACCATTTGCGTCAGCACTTCGTGCCTTGATGGACGCCGCAAGGTAATTGTGAACATCATCTTTGAGGAATTTCCAGTTGCTCCCATCCCGAAAGCCCCGAAGTTTGCTCTGTTCCCGTAAGCGGTTGACTTCCGCCGTCGAGACGGACAAGACTTCGGCAACCTTCTCCAAATTGTAGTATTCCGATCCCGGCTTGACCATTATTCTCTATCCTCCGTTGTCGAGGCTTGCGTTGTCGAGGTTTGTGTTGGTTCGTAGGTTCTACTGTAAACGGCATGTGAAACTGGACTTTACATCCCTTACGTATCGCCTTTGCATCCTTTGCGGTTCATTCTTTTTTTAACCGCAAAGGACGCAAAGAAGTCGCAAAGTTCGCAAAGAAAAATGTCCCATTTACCCCGTGTAAAGGTACAATGAGGCACTCCCTGCTCTGTGCACCCTGTGGCTCTGCACACCCTTTGCATTCCTTTCCGTTGTAGTAGATTTCTCCTTTCCTCTGGGACGTGCACATTGGATATTGTACCCTGTGTTCGACGAAACACAAATATATTTTCTCCATTTTGCCCAAATAAGCCAAAATGGAAGACCGAGAAAAAGGAAAATCCCATTTCTACTTTCGGGATTCCGTTGTCTCCGGTTTCAGTATTTCCGCCGCTCTTGCCGATTAAACGCACGGAGGTCGGCATTTTATCGACACAACCGCTATATCTGAGCATGTCTAAAAAAGATCGTTTATTTTATCCCATACGGTAAACGGCACGAAACCGGACATTGAGTCCTTTGCGCAACCCTCTGTGTTTTTTTGCGGTTAAGCATGCCCATCGTCATTGCGCTGCGCTCCATTCCGGCTGTTGTTTGCCTCCGCTGCGGCAAGATACTATCCCTTATCGAACATAAAATCTACGGGAAGGTACAGCAGACGTGCACAGGAACTGCATGTAATCGGCTTTTTGGCAAGGATGTAAGCCAGTGAATTGACCGGTATCTGGTGATTGCAGCCGCCGCAGTATTTTTGCCCCTCGACGACCGCCAAGGCTTTGTCTCCGCCGACGCTGCGCACCAGCCGGTCGTAGATTTCCCGAAACTCCTTCGTCATCTTGGCTTCTTCGGCGTGAAGTTGCTCTTGATAATCGGCAATTTCCGACTCAATATGGGGCTTTTCGGCAAAAAACTTTTTCTTCGTTGTTTCGTAAAGTTCCTGGGCTTTTTTCACCTCGGCTTCGACGGGAGGCAACTTCAGTGCCAACCGTTCCGCTTGTTCGATGGCTTCGAGTGCCTCATCATCCAAGGCATCGCGTGCTTTTTCGTCTGTTTGAATCTGAATTTGCAATGCCTGATAGTCTTTGTTCGTTTTTGCTTCCTGTAACTGCAATTTGCGTCGGGCAATTGCTTGGGCGTGAGCATTTACGGTCTGCTCTTTGTCTTTCGCTTCGGCAAGCAAGACTTGGTGTTCTGCCCGCAATTTTTCGAGGGCTTCCATGTGTTTTTGAATGTTCCCCTCCTGGGTTTTCAGCAATAATGGCCCCCGCCGCAACCGACCGTAAAGATCGCCCAGCCGAGTTTGGATAAGATGAGTTTTTTCTAATACGTCCCGAATGCCGTCGATATCTGCCATAATTGAAACAAAACGTCCCCGTTTCCACAAAAACGGTACAACCATTCTACCATGTTCAGAATGCAAGGCAAGAGTGCCTAACCAGGGAAGTGTACCGCAAATGATGTCAAATTGGCCTTTTTCTTTGCGTCCCTTGCGGTTAAATCTTATTTTTAACCGCAAAGTCCGCAAAGAATTCCCTATTTTTAGCGGGTTCCCTAATGGTCATGATCGCCGCAGCCGAGCGAACCGCCGGCGGCAAGGGCACGCTGATTCGCCGCATCCAACGCAGCAAGAATAAAACTCGCTCCACGTACCGCAACCTGAGCACCCGGAAAGAGCGAACCATCATTGGCGATCACCACGACATCCTTCGTGCGGTGAATCACATGCACAGGCGTTTTACGCCAAATCTTTTTCTCTTCCTCGTTGCCGACCCACTCGAAAACAACCATTTCATTGATATCTCTGGCGATGGCATCCACGGGCAACACAATACAATCCGGCAGCGGTTCAATTTCGACATGCAGTTCACAACGTTGTCCCGGCTTGAAGTGCCATTTGATGTAACGGCGAGGATGATTTTCACCATTGACTTCGTAATCGGTAAAACGATTCCGCAAATCGACGTAACAGAACAGCGTGCCGCTTGCAATGTCAATTTTGTTATCAATGGAACGCAATCTCAATCCCTCGACAATTTCGCGGTTGCCATTGCCGCCAAACGTTGCCGTTACCCGGCTTTTTGAGGTCAATGCTTCGACAAGCATCCGCTCATTGACCGCAAAGACTTTTCCCTTGATAGCAAGTTTGCAGTAGTCGGTCAGCACACAGAGAGCATCGCCGACGGCAATGTTTTGTCCGACCGAAACGAAGAGTTCGTCAATGCTAAATGCGTGTTCTTCCTCTTCCGCATGCGCCATGGAAGCAACATTGTCTTCATTCTGAAAAGGGGGCGCATAGACCGTGATGGTACGAATAATCGTGCCGTTATTTTTTAGCGACTCCGCTATATCCGTTTCGGTTAAACCTTGAAGGAGTAGCAGATTTTCTTGAATTTGGATTTCCGAATCGATTTGGATTTTTTCGTACTCTAATTCCCGGCGTTGTCTCGGAATGAAGAGCGGATCGAGACCGGCCCGTTCCAGTTCGGCGGCGTTGATGTTCCGCTTTTGCAGCAGCACTAGGAAGTCCGTTTGAGTTCTGACCGACTCCTGTTGGTTGAGCAGAATATCGAAGAGCGGTTCGCCCGGCTCCGCAACAACACCGGCTTCGTGGTAAATTTTCGTGATAACTCCCGACACCGGCGACGGCACGGTAATTGTCGAAAAGCCCGGACGCTCCACAATGACAGCAGGAAAGGAAAACGATTTATAGAAGTCGCTCACTTCGACGGTTGCAATGGCGCAGTCATCGAGTCCGATATTTCGGGCTGCCGTTTGACTGAGCGCAACTTCGATGACCTCTTCGTAAACGTCATGGTCATGGTCGTCGCAGTCGTCATCGCAGTCGGCAACTCCAAGATGCCGAAAACGGTCGAGCGAGGCTCCTTGGATGATGAAGACCGCCCCGACGGTCAACGTGCCGATCAATGCAATCGCAATGAGGGCACGGGATAGTTTTTTCGATGTAGTTTTCATGGTTATGAGAAGGTTAAATGATGGGCGAGTTCACAGAGCCCGTGGCGTAAGCCAGGGAATCGTTCGTTTGTTCCCTGGCTTACGCCACGGGCTCTGTGAACGTTTGGGTGAACATTGGGTGTGAACGTTGGGAGTTTTCACCAATCAAATCACCAGCACTTCATAAAGCAGGTGCAATCGCAAAGAGGGCGCAGAAGAATAAGTGTACGTTTCGGCATCGGTCGAGGCAACCCGACGGTATCTTGCGGGAACGACGAAAACGCAATCGGCAACATGAATTTCCAAGAATTCCGCCAGTTCATCGGTACTGTACTGGACAACGATTGCAGGCAGATCGTTCCCGTTACAAGGGTTCCTTCCCTCATGATCATCCGAACAGCAACTTGCCGATGTAACAACTCCTGATGCTTGACGAGGGGAATGACCGCACTCTTGCTGTGTGCACGGGATTTTAGGGGAAGACAGGCATGGCGCACAGAGCACATGCCCGTCTGCCAATGCGTACACGGCAACCAGACAAGCAATCAAATACCGAATGCTATCGGGATAGCGATCCATAAGAGCCAAGTTTAATCAAATTGAATGTTTGTGTCAATATCAATTATACTGCATCAATTATACTGCAAACGGGTAGAAAATAGACGTTTTTTCTTTGCGAACTTTGCGGTCTCTTTGCTTCCTTTGCGGTAAGAAAGATTTAACCGCAAAGGACGCACAGAACGCGCAAGGGGCGCAAAGAAACAGTGTAAATTTTGGAATTCTTAGAGATTCCCTTCACACCCTTCCGCCTCTACTACTGCCCGATGACACTATTATACACATACTTTGCCCGCCAGTAATCGGCACGGCTGGAAATGTACATTTGGTATGTTTCCCGATAGGTACGTTCGGCATCAAGCACATCAATGAGCGGACTGCCGCCGACTTCGTAAGACCGCATAATGCTGTTGCGCACGCGGATGGCAAGACGTACCTCTTCCTCGGCAAACGTCGTTGCCTTCAAGTACGCCGCACGGAAGAGTTGATCCGCCTCTTCGACTTCGGCGCGCAATTCAACGATGCCCGCCTGAAGTTCATAATGACTCCGGCGCAGAGCGGCTTGCGCCCGTGCCCGACCGCCCTGATTGCGGTCAAACAAGGGCACCGTTACCGAAATGCCCATTCCCCAGCCGGGCTCCCGCCCCACATCCAGGTATTCTCTGATGTATCCGCCCGACAAAGAAACTTCGGGATACGCATTTCTTTTTTCGACGACTCTCTCCGACTGGGCTTTGTTGACCTGAATCCGCAGTGCCCTAATGTCAGGGCGGTTACGCTGTGCCCAATCGAATGCTTCTTCAATCGGATAGGGTTTCGCCGTCAGCGGGGCATCCAAACTGCCGCGAATATCGAAGTTCGGGTCACGGTCTAGCCGTCCGAACTGTGCCCAGAGTACCGCCTTGGCGATATTGACCTCGGCTTCCATTTCGAGCAATTCCTGCCGGTGCCTGAAAAGTTCCAAGCGGATTCGGTCGAGTTCCAAACTGGGTACTCCGCCCGCCTCGACGGCTCTTTGTGTTACCGTTTCGACGTTGGTTAAAATTTCTATGTCCTGCCGGGCAATCGAGAGGGATGCTTTGGCTTCCAACAGATCGTAAAAGGCGATGGCCGTTTCCATCACGCGTTGCCGGACGAGATCGGCATATTCCGCTTGGGTTTGCTGGACTCCCCAGCGTGCACTATTCATTTCTGCCGCCCGTTTGGCAAAGAGAAACCAATCGAGGGGCATCTCTGCTTGAACAGTGAATTCGGGTTCCATCGCTGATCCCCTGCGGTTAAAGGGGATCGAGTCGCCGGCAATCCCGATCGCCGGATTGGGGAGCAGGGACTTGCCAAGCAGTTCCGCTCGGGCTTGACTGATTTCGGCTTGTCCGATACGCAGTACGGGATCGGAGGTGAGCGTGGCGGCGATGGCTTGGTCAAGCGTCCAAGCCGTTGGCAAATCGGGACCGGTGTCGATTCGGATTTCCCGCGACTGCTCCACTTGTTGCTCCGCATTGGGCCGCTCTATATTGGGTTGTTCCAGACTGGGAATCGGTTCGCTCTGAGGTGTTGCCACGCGGACAGGAATGGGCACCGGAGTCTGCGGGTTCGCACTATCCGGGTTCAAATAATGTACCCGACGGACTGGTTGCGGTGCGTCAACTCTTCGGGAAGGCAACAAAGCATCATTCGCCACACAGACATTTGCCGTCAACAGCGTCAAAATGGCAAAAAAAAGCCGATTCCCTTCCTTGAAATACATGTCTATCCCCTTAAAGCCCGCCTCTCTGCGACTATACGTGTCCCTTATCGGCATCTCATTTGTCGGGATATACACAAAAACGGAATAATGACATTGATACGGAGTGTAGGGGTTATGTGTCCGCTCAAACTGCCGTGGCGTACAGAGCCCGGAGCGGAAGCTCCGGTGCTACCGCACCGGGCTCTGTCTGTTCTTTGCTCATTTTTTCCCGCCAGCCCTGTACTTTCTCATCGGGTCATGGTAGTATGAGAAAGAACGAGAACGGCAGTGAGAACGGCAACGGCAGTGTATGATACAGGAATTCGATCAAACCATCTCGACGATCACAAAGAAAGAGATCACCGGCAGAGGGATTACGGTCGGATACCGGGCAGTCAGCATATTAGCCGTGGCCGCCTTCATCTTGTCGCTCTTCACGCCCCTGATGTTGCTGAGCAACTGGTTTATCATCTTTCCACTCATCGGAGCATTATGCGGTGCATTTGGACTCTACAATATCCTCTCTTGCCCCTTTGACTATACAGGCAGGGGATTCGCCCTCAGCGGAATTATCTTTTCATTTCTACTGGGAATTGCCGCAGCAGGATGGGGAATCTATCTCTATTATTTCAATATCCCCTACGGCTATACAGTAGTCCATTTTTTGGAATTGCGCCCCGACGAAAAAACGAACCGGTTGCCCGAACACATCGTCAAATTGGCAGAGGAACAGCGGAAAATCTATATCAAAGGTTTTATGTATCCAGGTCAGAGGCTGTCGGGCATTCAAAACTTTATGCTGGTGCGCACCCAAGACCATTGCAAGTTTTGTATGTCGCAGTTGAGTCCGTTTGATATGATTAGTGTCCACTGTGTCGGCGATCTTCGGGCATCGCACCGCCTCAAGGCAGTCCACGTCGGCGGCCTCTTACACATTAACGAAAGCCCCCGATATGGCGAGCCCGTGTACTATATCGATGCCGATATCTTCCGGTAGCGAACCGACTCGAACATCACATTGTTCCCTCAGGGCATTTCTAACGGATTTCCAGCAGGTTTTCTACGCGTTGGATTCCGGGTTCCATCAGGAGCAGTTGTTGGGCGACTTTTCGGGCTCTGTCCGAAGAGACTGTTCCCGTCAGCACTGCTGTGGTTCCGATGGGGGAAGCCGTGAGAGAGAGTTGACTGTCCTGTATCCCCTGTATTCGGGTTAAGCCCGTCGCAATCGCCGGCTGCGTCCTTTGCAGGGAGCTGGGGGAGAGTGTAAAATCGAAATCGAGCGAAGTGGCGGACTGAATCGTTTGCCCTGCCTGAGTTCCTGAGGCGGCAGTAATTCGGGAAGCCGTCCCCGCTTGGCGTTGTGTTGTCGCGGTGGCGGTACGTGCTCTGGCCGTTGTCGTTACCGTTCGGGTTGTCCGAGACGTGGTGGCTGTTCGGGTAAAGACATCCGTTGTCCCTACGAAAGCATCGGGTCTGCCGCCGCCGACAAAGGCGGCCGCTTCTACTTGATTGTCCACCGATGTTGTTACCGTCGGACTCGTGACCCCGCTGCCGGCTTGACCGGTCGCTCCCGCACCGCCCTGAGCGGACAGCAAGGCGGGAAAGGCTGCAAAGAGCAAAAATGCAATGAACCCAGAAATTCTCATGGACACCTCCTCCGTTGTGCATCGTCAATCAGGGACTTCAAACCTGACCGAATCCTACAAAATAACGGATATGCCAATTCTACTCTTTCGCCAATCGATTGCAAGACCATTGTCGGCAGAGCGAATGATGTGCCGACGGGAACGGTTCACAGAGCCGCGTCCCCAGAGCCCGTGGCGTAAGCCAGGGAATCGCTCGGTTGATGTCCCTAACTGACGTTACGGGCTCTGTGTCATTGGACTCCGTGAACAAGTTTTTCTCCTTTGCGCAACCCTTTGCGTCCTTTGCGGTAAAAGAACTTAACCGCAAAGAATGCAAAAAAACTACGCGGCACGGCACTCCCGATCTGCCCAATACTGCCGAATCACCGTTGTAATCAACTCTTCCCATCGATCCCAAATCGGCTTCGGCGCAAATTGCTTCACAAACTCGCGCCCATTCTGTCCCAATGTTACGCGAAGTTGCGGATCGTCCATAAGACGTTTCAACTTTTGAGCAAAATCGAACTCGTCATTCTCCGAGAGAAAACCATTGTAGCCGTCAACGATCAACTCGTTTACGGCTGATGTCGTTTTCAGCCCCACGCAAGGAAGCCCCACCGCCATCGCCTCTCCCAACGCAAGAGGTAATCCCTCAAATGCCGTCGGAAAGGCAAAAATATCGCTTTCACGCAAAACATGAAGCGGCTTGTCCGTCGTTCCCATGAGAAAGACTTGGCCGGACAAGCCAAGTTCTTGTATCAACGTTTTCAGGTAATCTTCGTATCGAGGAGTAAACGCCCCTCCATAAAAATGAACTTTCCATTGCGGATACTCTTTCGCCAGATGCGAAAATGCCCTAATCAAAAAGTGCTGCTGTTTCTGATTTTTTTCCAATCGGGCGAGCATCGTGATAACGTACTCATCCTTCTTGCCGCCCGGACTTGCCGTTTCATCATCGCTGACGGGAACAACAATGTTGGGAATTACCGTCGTTTTGACATGGGGCAATGCCTCTTGAACACCCTTTTCGTAACTGGGCATCAGCAACTGCAAGCAGTCGCAATGTTGCAACGAAGCAAGAGTACGGCAATCTTGCTTCAGCAATACCGCAGTATCGATATGATGCATCATGATCAACGGACGATCATGACCGATGGACCTGAAAACACGATAGTGATCCTCGGCAGAGTACGAGATGATTACGTCTGGATTGGCGTGACAGACAATGGAGCGAAAAGAGAAGTTGAATTCCTGTTGTCGTTGTCGTTTGACGGGATCGGGAAACAACGGGGCTAAAACGGTCTTTCGGAGCGGCCTCGTGAGTTCACGTACAATTTTTTTGCTTGGCGGATACCTTTTTTTGCGTCCTGAACCGTTAAGATTGACGAAATCCACTTCCTTCATCAAGGGATAAACGGGAAGTCCCTGCTTGATGTCATCGCACAAAACGGTGACTTGATGTCCTCGCAGCGTTAGTTCATTTGCCATGTTGCATAGGACTTTTTCTGCTCCTCCTGTGCTTTCGACGACATAGCCGTTTCCGTTCCATAGTAATATTCTCAGTCCCTTGCCGGCGTTCAGAGACGGGCAGTCGCTTCCTAGGCTATGTAGCCCCAGATTATGTAGATTGCCCCCCCCCCCCCTGATTGCCTATCTTAACACTGTTGCTATCCATTTGGGTTGTTGGTTGTTTTGTATCGGAAAAAGTTGCCGTCCCATGCGGTTGCGTGGGGATTGTAGTGATTTGCCCGAAGGCGTGCAAGGGCAATTTTTCGAGGGATTCACAGAGCCCGGAGCGGAAGCTCCGGCGAGATAACGAAAACGCCGGAGCTGCCGCTCCGGGCTCTGTGAACAATTCCCGTCGCCTTCACACTCGTCAGCAAAATTACTGACGCTTTATAACATGCTGTATGCTACACTGCCCATTGAAAATTGAAACTTGGAAGCTGGCGGACACACACGGAGAGCTACCGTGTGAAAGAGACTTTCGACAGCGAATAGTGGTAGAAGTGTTAGCACCGTTTACTC
>Ga0099364_10001604_pt1 | contig 36861 bp, 29 predicted proteins | sample TergutTh196P3_FD_73070 | JGI IMG/M metagenome (GOLD analysis project Ga0099364, IMG submission 73070) | Microcerotermes parvus P3 segment gut microbial communities from Pointe-Noire, Republic of the Congo - Th196 P3 | ecosystem: Host-associated > Arthropoda: Insects > Digestive system > Gut ... | reverse complement strand
AAAGGATTTTTGGCTCTGTTTCAGCCCTGAACGGGTCGACCCTGGAAACAAAGATTATAAGACTGATAATACGCCAAAAGTTGTCGGCGCGCTTGGCAAAGAATCCGCCGAGATTGCCCATGCGCTGTACAGTATTGCCGTCAAAGAACTGCACATGGTTTCTTCTCCCCGAGTCGGTGAAATGGTAAAAATCCTCGAAAATACATACCGTTTTGTTAATATTTCATTGATAAATGAACTTGCTCTATTGGCGGGAAAAATGGAAATTGATATTTGGGAAGTAATTGAAGCTGCCAAAACCAAACCCTACGGTTTCCAGGCTTTTTATCCAGGCCCGGGAATCGGCGGCCACTGTATTCCAATAGATCCTTTTTATCTTGAATATATTGCCAAGAACTATAATTTTGAGCTTTCTTTAATAAATGCAGCCGGTACTATAAATGATATGATGCCATACTCGATGATAAATAAAATATCTTATGCCCTTAATCGTAAAAAAAAGCCTTTAAACGGTTCTGTAATACTGTTTTTGGGCATTGCTTACAAGCCTGACATTGCAGATGCACGGGAAAGCCCGGCTTTTTTAATTATGAGGCAAGCGGCAAAAAAAGGGGCAAAGGTTTTATACCATGATCCGTATATACATGAAATTACCGATGATAACGGAAATAAATATTTTAGTCTGGAATTAACAGATAAATTGCTTGAAGATGCAGACTGTGTGGTATTTACCGCTAATCATAACTGTTTTAAGGCAGAAGCCGAGCGAATTGTCAAGAAAGCAAAACTGATAGTAGATATGCGCAACGTAGTAAAAAGCGTTAAAATTGAAGATGGAAAGGTATTTAAAATTTGAGGATATTACTTGTTACTGAATTCTTCCCGCCTCATAATGCAATGGGATCTTTAAGGCTTTATTCTTTTGCAAAATACTGGCAGAAAGCAGGGCATGAAATTACTGTCTATACGGCATTAAAGGCAAAAAGAGACAGGGATCTTAATCTTGATTGCTCATTATTTAATATCATAAGAATACCAATCCCATTTTCTTCGCAAATTTCAGATATATATTTGGGTTCTAATTCTGCCGTAAAAAATAAAAGTTCAAGCAGTCTAAAAAAAATATTATCCCCAGCAATAAAGTTATTTGAGCTATTCAGAAAAAAAACAGGCTGCTTTTCAGGTCATTTTCCGAATTTTTGTGATTTATGGGCAAAAAAAGTAATTAACCGCCTTAATGCGGATAATTTTGATATTGTACTTTCAAGCGCAGGCCCTTATTCGGTTCACCGCGTTGGATTGGCACTAAAGAAAAAGAACCCCAAAATAAAATGGATTGTTGACTGGCGCGACCTTTGGACTAAAGATGCCATTAAAGGCGGCTTGTTAATTTTTAGGCCTTACGAAAAATATCTGGAAAATATATTTCATAAAAATGCTGATTTAATTACAACTGTTGCCGATCCGCTTAATGCCCATTTAAAAACAATAACAAAAACAAATGTTAAAACAATATTTAACGGATTTGATCCGGATGATTATATTGAAATACTAAAAAACAAAAGAGAAAAAAATGACAATTACACAATTGTTTATACCGGCAGTCTTTATAGAAATATTCAAAATGTTTCGCCTTTATTTGAAGCCGTCTCGTATATAAAGAATAAAGATATTTCATTGTATAAAAAAATAAAAATTATTTTTTCCGGAGCAAATGCGGATGTAAGCGATATTGCGGAAAAATATGATATATTGGATAGCTACACTTACCTTGGGTATACCAAACGTGAAGAAGCATTAAGACTTCAGTATTTTTCCGATGCTGTATTATTTATTGATTACAAGGGAAAGACGGATGGAATATTATCCGGAAAGATATTCGAGTACATCAGTTTATCAAAAAAAATCATTATAATAGGGCATAATGGCGCATCAACGGCTGTCGAATTAATTAAAAAAACCAACACAGGAATATTTCTTGGTAATAATAAAAATTTAATTGCAGAATATCTTATTTCATGCCTGAACAATACATGCGAAGATATATATCAGAAAAATCAATCTGTTATTAATGAATATACAAGAGAAAATCAGGCAAAAAAATTAATGAATTTTGTTTTACATTCTGGAGAAAGTAATGGCTAAAATTGCGGTAATTGGAACAGGGTATGTAGGCTGCGTTTCTGGTGCCTGCCTTGCGGATTTTGGAAACCATGTTATCTGCGTAGATACCAATGCTGAAAAAACAAATTCTCTAAATAAGGGAATTATTCCCATTTACGAGCCTGGACTGGAGCCTATAGTTGCGCGTAACAAAGCAGGCGGAAGGCTTTTATTTACTACAGATTTAGAGGCAGCTCTCAAGGATTGCAATGTAGTTTTTATCGCTGTTGGCACTCCGCCTAAGGATGACGGCAGTGCTGACCTTGTCTATGTGGAAAAAGCAGCACGGCAAATAGGGAAGTTAATTGATAAGTACTCAGTCATTGTCAACAAAAGCACTGTTCCCATAGGCACTGGGCGCAAAGTTATCGGCTGGGTCAGCGAAGAAATTACCAGGCGAAAACAAAATATCGAATTTGATGTGGTTTCAAACCCGGAATTTTTAAGGGAAGGTTGCGCTGTTTACGATTTTACACACCCTGATAGAATTGTAATAGGCAGTGAAAGTGAACGGGCAAGAAATATCATGAAAGATGTCTACCGCTCTCTTTTCCTTAACGAAAAAACCCCGTACATAGAAACCAATCTTGAATCGGCAGAAATGATTAAATACGCTTCCAATGCTTTTTTGGCAACAAAAATAACATTTATAAATGAAATTGCAAACCTGTGCGAAAAAACCGGCGCGAATGTACGCGATGTAGCAAAGGCATTGGGAAAAGACGGAAGGATTGGCTCCAAGTTTTTACATCCCGGGCCCGGTTACGGCGGCTCCTGTTTTCCAAAAGACACCATGGCGCTAGCCAGAATCGGCAAAGAAAACGCAGAGGCGCAGACTGTTGTAGAAGCCGTAATCGAAGCCAATGAAAAACAAAAACTCCGTGCCGCAAAAAAAATTGAGTCAGTTCTAGGTTCGCTCGAGGGAAAAACCATTGCCATATTTGGCTTAGCTTTTAAACCCAATACCGACGATATGAGGGAATCCCCTTCTATTGCCATCTGCGAATATCTTGCAAAGCGCGGCGCAAATTTACGGCTCTTCGATCCTGCCGCGATGAAGGAAGCCGAATGGCGACTTGAATCAATTAAAAAATCAATTTTTTTTGCAAAAGATGAGTTTGACGCAATAACAGGGGCGGATGCTTTGGTAATATTAACAGAATGGAATCAGTTTAGGAACATGGATTTAGAAAAAGTAAAAGAAGTACTTAATGCGCCTTACTTTTTTGATATGCGAAATATCTACAATCCCGAAATTGCAGCCGCTGCCGGGTTACATTACTGCGGGATAGGCAGTTTTAGTAAATGAAATACATTTACGTTTTAACCAGTTCTTTTAAAGACCTCTACTATGAACAATTTTTTCTTTCTGTAGCTTCATTGCGTTTGCACAATCCAAATGCCCATATAGCCGTACTTACAGACATAAAAACAAAAGAAAGTTTAACAGGCAAACGCTCTGGCTATGAACAATATGTATCCGAAATAATAGTTATAGATCCTCCGCAGGAATTTTCTCAAAAAGAAGTTTCGCGCTGGCTTAAAACATCCATAAAAAAATATATGAGCGGTGATTTTCTTTATATTGACTGCGATACAATAATTGCAGAAAATCTGGAATATAATTTTCCGCAGGAAATAAATATCGGCACAGTCCTTGATACCCATGCTTTCCTTTCAAAACATCATCTAGCCCGTTATTTTAATAAAGTTGATAAAAAACTAAAGTTTTCTTCCTCTTTTGAAACAGGAATACATTTTAACAGCGGTGTTATTTTTTGCCGCGATACGCCGCAGACAGGCGATTTCTTTTCGCGATGGCATTCACTTTGGCTTTTCAGCAGACAAAATGGTTTCAAGCAGGATCAACCCGCTTTTAATCATGCAAACTATGAAAAAGGCTCTTTAATTACAGAGCTGGGCGGCGAATGGAACTGCCAAATTACCCATAACGGGCTTCCCTTTTTGCACAATGCAAAGATAATTCATTATTATGCAACCGGCTTAAATTATATCAACTGCCCTTTTTTACCGGGCAGCAATGCGATTCTGGCTTCCGTAAAAGAAACAGGAATCATTTCGCCGCAAATAATGGAAATGCTTAAAAACCCGAAAGCCGCATTTGAAAAGGGTTCAAGAATTATTTGCGGGGTTGCGGAACTTGATGTTGTAAACAGCAAATTCTTTTCGCTATTACTTCGCATCAGAAGAAAAAAGCCAAAATTGTTTAAATCGCTGAATTCATTTATTATTCGGCTGTTTTCAAGGTAATGACAATGTTAAACAAAGTGACAAAAAAAGATATTTTAATATTTAGCGGGCTTTTTCTGCTTGCCTTTGCCGTTGTTTTTATTTCATGCCTTAACCCGTTCACCTCTAAAGAACTGGACACCGATACATCTCTCTATTTAACAATCGCCCAAGGGATAACAAGAGGGCAGGTTCCTTTCAGGGATTTTGTTGACAATAAAGGCCCGCTTGTCTATTTAATAAGTACCCCGGGAATGTTCTTAGGAGGGTTTTTAGGCGTTTGGCTTACCGAATTAATTTTTATGTTCATTTCTGTTTTATTTGCCTATAAGACAGCCTTGTTTTTTGGAGAGAAAAAATATGCTTTTTGGGCAGTAATATTCAGTTTTATTGTGTTTCAGTCATTTTTCTATGAAGCTGCGGGAACAGAAGAATATGCCCTTCCTTTTATAATGATTTCTCTTTATATTTTTGTTAAATATTTTTTCACACAAAAAGAGCCGCCTTTTTATGAATTATTAATACTTGGAATTTGCTGCGCTGTAAGTTTTTTTATCAGAATAAATATGTTTCCCTTATGGCTTGGCTTTTGTATTGCCATAGTTATTGAATCGCTTTTTAAACGTAAATTTTTACCATTGTTAAGGTATATTTTATTTTTTAGCGCAGGATTGTTGATTGCGGCTATTCCTGTATTCCTTTATTTATATCTTAACAATGCATTTTTTGATTATATTCATCAAAATTTTATTGTCGGCGGCTCAAGAGGGTTTTCTGGTTTTTCAATTAAAGGTTTTACCAAAAGCTTTTTTATGGTACTCGAAAAAAATTATTGTTATCTGCCTCTTCCGTTTTATTTTGCCTGGATTGTTAAAAAATATAAAAATGTTAGTGTTTTTTTATACATTGGTTTATTATTGTCTTATATTCTTACGGCAGTCTTTTTAGCTGTTATACAAGTGGATATTGACCATTACAATATGGTTCTAGTCCCTTTTCTTATTCCTGTTTTTACCGTATGCACAAAATTTATTTTTGAATATTTTTCTACGGTTAAATACAAAAAAATTGTTTTATCTCTTTTTATAAGTATCTTATTTGCAAAAATGCTTTTGGCTTATTTCTTTGGAGATTTTGGTGTTTATGCCATAATTAAAGATACCTCGCGCCGGGAAGCAATTTCTGTAGGAAAAATAATCGATCAAAATACCAATAAAGATGATACAATTATTTTCATGGGAAAACCTTATTACATATATCTTTTTACCGAACGTAAAGCAGCTTCACGTTATATTTACCAAGGGTCGGGTATAAATTATGATCCAAATGCCCGTAAAGAATTCCTTGAAGATATGCAAAACAACAAGCCGGCAATAATCGGCATAAGAAATATAGAAGGGAATTATGATCATCTGCCGGATTGGTATTTACCTGTTTATGACATGATTGAAAATGAATATCATATTCTGTATGATTCTGATAGATATTTTCTTTTTAAGAGGGGGCTTTAATGATAATAAGATCCAAAGCGCCGTTAAGGCTGGGACTTGCAGGCGGGGGGACTGATATAACAAATTATTATAACCTATACGGCGGCTTTGTGTTAAACGCAACAGTTGATATGTATGCTTATTGCACTATTGAACCGAATGATACAGGCAAAGTGGAATTCATTGCAGCCGATATAGATAAAAAAGAAACTTATAAGGCAGAAGAAAAACTTCCAATTTCTACTTTTCTGCCGCTTCATACCGGCATATACAACAGAATTGTAAATGATTTTACCAAAAAACCGCTTGCTTTTAAAATGACCACCTATTCAGATGCGCCCGCCGGATCCGGGCTTGGATCATCTTCGACATTGGTAGTGGCAATTATTAAAGCCTTTGTCGAATGGCTTAACTTGCCTCTTGGGGAATATGATATTGCAGCCCTTGCGTATAAAATCGAAAGGGAAGATATTGGCATGGCGGGAGGCAAGCAGGATCAATATGCAGCGACCTTCGGCGGCTTTAATTTTATGGAATTTTACGAAAACGAACGTGTTATAGTGAATCCGCTGCGTCTCAAACGCTGGATAAGAAATGAACTTGAAGCCTCTTTGGTTCTTTACTACACAGGCGTTTCAAGGGAAAGCGCAAATATCATTAAAGAACAAATTCTGCATACGGAAAAAGGCGATAAAAAAAATATTGACAGTATGCACGAAATAAAAAATCAGGCTGTTTTAATGAAAGAGTCTCTATTAAAAGGGGATTTCAAAGGTTTTTCCAATTGCCTTTTGAAAGGCTGGCTTGCAAAGAAAAACGCTGCATCTTCAATATCAAATTCTTTTCTTGATGATCTTTATCAATATGCATTAGACAAGGGGGCAGAGTCGGCAAAAATTTCAGGCGCAGGCGGCGGAGGATTTATGATGATTTACTGTGACCCCTGCAAAAGAATATCCTTAATCCGTGCTTTAAAAGAAAAAAAAGATTTGAACAATATGCCCGGCATGATACTAACGCCAAGTTTTACAGAGATCGGGACACAAGCATGGAGGTTGTAATGGAACAATTAAATTTACTTATTGAACGTTATCCCAAACTTGCCCCTGTTAAGGATAATATTAAAAATGCTTTTGATATAATGGCCGAATCTTACAGCAATGGCAGGAAATTATTAATTGCAGGTAACGGGGGAAGCGCAGCCGATGCCGAACATATTACAGGCGAACTAATGAAAAACTTTGTAAAAAAACGGAAAATCCCCGATGAATTTATTTTTGGCGTTAACGGGGTAGATTCCGAGGCGGCGCAATACCTTGTAACACGGCTGCAGCCCGGTTTGCCTGCAATTGCCCTTCCGGGCAATTTGTCGCTTAACACCGCCGCCGCCAACGATATTGACGGCAATATTTCCTTTGCCCAGCAGGTTTACGTTTACGGTAAAGAAGGGGATGTTTTTCTGGGAATTTCCACCTCTGGTAATGCAAAAAATGTTTTTTATGCGGCGGCTGTGGCAAAGGCAAAAAAATTAAAAGTAATTGCCCTTACAGGCGGCAGCGGCGGAAAATTGAACGGCCTTGCCGATGTCTCAATTATTGTGCCAGAAACCGAAACATATAAAATTCAGGAACTTCACCTGCCCATCTACCACTGCCTTTGCCTTATGCTGGAGGATTATTTTTTTTAATGAAAACCGTAATCATGGCAGGCGGGAAGGGGACGCGCATTGCTTCAATTACAGCCGATATCCCCAAGCCTATGATCCCTGTCTGCGGCAAACCAATCCTTGAACACCAAATTGACTGCCTTAAACGTAATGGCCTTACTGACATTACCATCGTTGTAGGGCATCTCGGCGGGCAGATAAAAGAGCATTTCGGCGATGGCAGCCGTTTTGGGTGTAATATTTCTTATTTTACCGAAACAGAGCCGCTTGGCAGTGCAGGCGCCTTGTATAAAATGACCGACCTTCACGGTGACTTTATCCTTATAAACGGTGATATTATTTTTGACATGGATTTTTCCCGCATGATAAAATTCCACCGCGAAAAAAAAGCCCTTGCCTCCCTTGCAGTGCATCCAAACAACCATCCCTTTGACAGCTCTCTTATTATTGCCAATAGCGATAACCAGGTATGCGGTTGGATTAACAAGGAAGAAGAGCGAAGTTATTATAAAAATCTGGTAAATGCTGGCATTCATATTCTGAACGCCGGTTTTTTAAAACAATGCCCTCAAACAAAAGAAAAAACCGACCTTGACCGCGATATGCTAAAACCGATGATCCCCTCCGGCAAAATTTTCGCTTATATCACCCCGGAGTATATTAAAGACATGGGTACCCCGGAACGTTATAAGCAGGTTACGCATGATATAGAAAAAGGCATAGTGAAACAAAAATGCCTTTCGGTGCGGCAAAAATGTATTTTTCTTGATCGTGACGGCACTATTAATAAAATGAACGGTTTTGTTATAAAACCCGATGATTTTGAACTAATAGACGGAGCGGCAGAAGCGATAAAAAAAATTAACAAGTTGGGATACCTTGCCATTGTAATTACCAACCAGCCTGTCATTGCACGGGGAGAGGCAAGCCTTGAAACGCTTGACCTAATTCACAATAAAATGGAAACAGAGCTTGGCAGGCACGGCGCGTATATAGACGGCCTTTTTTTCTGCCCCCACCACCCCGACAAAGGATTCCCCGGAGAGCGTCCTGAGTATAAAATTAACTGCGAATGCCGTAAACCAAAACCCGGTATGATTCTGCAGGCTGCTAAAAAATTCAATATAGATCTTTCACAGTCTTATATGGCAGGCGATGATATGCGGGATGTTCAGGCTGGAATAAATTCAGGATGCATTCCTGTTTATTTAACAAATGGAAACACAGTTAATGTTGATATTGATAGTAAAATTAAAGTTTTTGATAATTTAAAGGAATTTACGGACAGCCTGTTTTGAAAATTACAATTGACTGCAGAATGTTAGATGCAAGCGGGGTCGGCGTTTACCTTCGCGGCTGCCTTCCCTTTTTAATCAATTCTGAAAATCATTATTTGCTCCTAGGAAGCCCTGAAAAACTTAAGCCTTTTTTTTCTGCCTGCGCTAATGTTGAAATTATTGACTGTAAAATTAAACCTTTTTCGCTTAGTGAACTATTATTTTTTTCTAAAAAAATATTAGAAAAAATAAACTCTAGCGATGTTTTTTTTTCGCCTTTCTTTAATGTCCCGCGCGGTATAAAGATTCCTGTTTTTCCCACTATTCACGACATCATTTTTCCGGATATGCCGGAACTAATATCCAGAGCCGGTCTTGCCGCAAGGATGCGGTTTTACCGCAGGGCATATAAAAAATCTCAGGGAATATTTACCGTATCAAATTTTTCAAAATCAAGAATTGAACATCATCTGGGAAAAGAAAAGCCTGTTATTGTAACTTACTCGGCTGTTCTGCCAATGTTTATGCAGTACCGGGAAAAAATTTCATCCCCCCGTAAAAATGAAACCATTGTTTTCATAGGCAATATTAAAAAGCATAAGGGTCTTGACATACTTCTTGATGCCTTTATTGCGGCCTTGGCAAAAGGTCTTAAGCATAAGCTTGTTATTATTGGTTCGAAAGAAAATTTTCGCAGCGCCGATAATGCGATACTGCAAAAAATTGACGCTCTTGGAAGCAATTCTGTCATATTTACCGGCTTTGTTTCTGATGAACAGCTTATGGAACATATATCCTCGGCTGCCCTGCTTGTACAGCCCTCTCTTTATGAGGGTTTCTGCCTTCCACCGCTTGAGGCCTTGGTTTTAGGCACCAATGTACTTATGTCTGATATTCCGGTTTTAAGGGAAATCTACGGCGGTTTTCCGGTTTCATTTTTCAAAGCAGGGGATGCTGCCGCATTAAAAAATGCCATGCTTGAATTGCTTTCGCGCGAAGTTCCTCCGCCGGTAATGACTGGCAATCTTCTGTCAAAATATTCTTTCGAAAAAACCGCATCGATCATATTTAAAGAACTGATAAATTTTGATAATATACAGGAATAAATATGAAAGTTGCTATTGTCCATTATTGGCTTATAAATATGCGCGGCGGGGAAAAAATGCTGGAAGCCCTGCTGGAAATGTTTCCCGATGCGGATATTTATACCCATGTATATAATCCAAAAGCAGTATCCGCCCTTATTAACAGCCGGCGTATTTTTACCTCCCGCATTAACCGCCTGCCTTTTGCAAAAAAACTCTATCAATTATATTTGCCCCTAATGCCCAAGGCTTTAATGGGTTTTGATCTGCAGCAATATGATTTGCTTATTTCAAGCGAATCGGGCCCGGCAAAAGGAGTAGTGCCGAATCCAAATGCATACCACCTTTGTTACTGCCACAGCCCCATGCGTTACCTTTGGGATATGTATCACGATTATTTAAGGGGGGCTAATCCGTTTGTCAGGTTTTTTATGAAAAGGATGATACCTGCTCTTAGAATTTGGGATATTACTTCCGCGAATATGGTGGATCGTTTTATTACAAATTCTAATTATGTAGCAAAACGGATACGGCGTATTTATCAGCGTGAAGCCAAAGTTGTATACGGGCCGGCAGAAATTGAAAAATTCATGTACAGGGAAAGAACCCCTTCGGATTACTATTTGTTTTTTGGGCAATTAACCGGATATAAACGGGCAGATATTGCCATAGAGGCCTGCATTAAATCCGGCAGAAAACTGATGGTAGCGGGTGCGGGCGCAAAAAAGAAAGACATAAAAAAATATGAAAAAACCGGTCTTGTTATATTTAAGGGCAGAGTCGGCGATGAAGAAATTCTTGAACTTTACGGAAGCGCAAAGGCCCTGCTTTACCCCGGCATTGAGGATTTTGGACTAATTCCCATTGAGGCAAACGCCGCAGGCTGCCCTGTAATAGCATTTAGGGGGGGCGGAGCCCTTGAAACGCTTAAAGAAAATGTAACGGGCATATTTTTTGATGAACAAACGCCCCAATCCCTTGTTTCGGCGATGGATTTCTTCGAGAAAAACGAAGTAACATTTAAAGACCGGCAATTGTTTAATAAGCATGTGGAAGGTTTTTCCAAAAAAGAATTTATACGGCGTATTAAAAGTGTCCTTGAAGAAAAGGCCTTTATATGATAAAATAACAATATGACCTTATCTGAATTTGATGCATGGTTCCGTTCTAAATACCGCAGGACGAGTTCCGCGCTTACATCTACATTTTTTATCATTTCCGATTTAATGGGGGTAATGGCATCTTTTGGATGGGGTTTTTTTTGGGTAAGAATCTACGACAGTAACATAATCAGTTTTTATTCTTTTATAAATTACTGGGTTTATCTTCCTATATTTATATTAATTTTTTATATTTTGGGGCTTTATCCGGGAATTTCACTTGCTCCGGCAGAAGAATTTCGCCGGTTTTTTTTAGGCATCTTCGGGTCTTACGGCAGCATTATTATTGCAAGGACAATTAATATGTCGGGTTGGGATGCCAGAAATTCAGCTTTTTTAATAAGCGTTGTATTTGCCATGCCCTTTTTTATGATTTTAAGGAGCATAACCCACTGGTTCCTGCACAAAACAGGGCTTGGGGGAATCCCGGCTGTGGTTTTTGGGTCGGGAAGCACTGCAAGGCTTACAGTGGACAGAATCCTTGGAAATATTAAAACAGGCTATGTGCCGGTTCTTATCCTTGATGATGATCCAAACGGTCCTGATAAATATAAAAACATCCCGATTATACACGATACAAAAGCAGGCGCTAAAATTGCTAAAAAATACAATATTAAAATGGCTATTGTTGCAATGCCCAAACAGGATTCAGGCAAATTAAAACTTCTTTTGATTAATACTGTTTCTGCTTTCCGTTATAATGTGATAATTCCTGATTTCTTTAATATAACAAATATATGGATGTCTTTGCGTGATTTTGACGGGGTGCTTGGTTTTGTAACAAGCAATAAATTAAAAATGCCCTGGAACCTTTTCATAAAGCGTTTTATGGATATTACCATTACAATAATTGTGGGAATAATTTTATCTCCTTTTCTATTTTTAATTGCCGTCTTTATTAAATTAGGTTCTCCAGGCCCTGTTTTGTATGCCCATGAACGGTTGGGAAGGGACGGAAAGCCTTTTAAAATATATAAATTCCGTTCAATGGCAGTTAATTCCGATGAACGCCTTAAAAAAATACTTGATTCATGCCCTGAAACAAGGAAAGAATGGGAAGAAAACCATAAATTAAAAAATGATCCCAGAGTTACCAAAGTAGGTAAATTCTTAAGGCGTACCAGTTTTGACGAATTTCCGCAGTTGTTAAATATATTGAAAGGCGAAATGAGTCTTGTAGGCCCCAGGCCTATTACTGCCGAGGAAGTAAAAAAATACGGCAAAGATTTTAAAAGAATATTCTCTGTAAAACCAGGCCTTACGGGAATGTGGCAGGTATCCGGCAGATCGGAAATCGATTATGCAACGCGTATATCTTATGACACTTATTACCTGCAAAGCTGGTCGGTTTGGCTTGATGTGTGGGTCTTATTTAAAACATTTGGCGCGGTTTTACGAAGGAAAGGGGCATATTAATGCGTATAAGGTTTTTATTTATTTTAATTAATTTTATTTTTCTATTTCAGGCTTTTGCGGACACGCAGCTTCGTTCGTTTAGTGAAATTTTCACTGGGATTCAGGGCAAAGACAGGGAGGCTGTTTTTTCAAGCGACGGTTATATGAAAACTGTCAGGAGCAGTTCAATTAATTCTTTAGCCGGTGCAGCCTCCGGTAAATTGGATTCTTTAATATTTGCCTCTGTACAAAAATTAAATAGCAATTTTTATGTTGAATCTATTGCAGTTATTTCAGGCGATCCAAATAATTATTCCCTGCTTAAAGCATATAATGTGCTGGCAAAAGTCCGCACCCTTAAAGGCCGTTTGTATCATTCACATTCGCGGAAAGAAAATGTTCCCCTTTTTGAAGAGGTGACCAGAATAGATATTTCCAAGAGAAATGCCGAAATTGAAGATCCATCTCTTGCTTTTAGAATACCGGCTACAGAAACAGTTTATTTGCGTGTTAAGGATGTTAATTTCGGCAATTCATATTACAGGGCGGATCTTTACAGAGATAAACAAGGCATGAGGTACAGCCTTACAAACAACAGATCTATTACATGGTTTTTAATTCCTGCAATTAGAGAAGAATGTTTGGTTATACAATTGTATTTTGAACCCATAAAAGAAGGGTTTTTAATCTATGGATTATCAGGAACAAGCGTTTCTGATTTTATTGCATCAAAAGCTGATATACCTTCGGCTATAAGCAAAAGGCTTGCAGTTATAGTAAATTGGGTGGCTGACGGAATACAAGGCAAACTTTAAGATAAATTTTAAGGAGTATTTATGTTAACGGAATACGAGGGCAGTTTTAGGGAAAGGCTTCATAGTTACGGCGCCTCTAAGCTTTTTTTAACAGGAATAATAATGTTTTCGGGCGGCAGTTTATTAAATATAATGCTGTCATTCGGCTTTTTTAGTGTTTTTTCGCTGTTAATATTGGCAGTGCCGCTAACCGGTTTTTGGCTGATATACGCCGCATCAAAGTCGCCGGCAATTCCCGAAAAAACATTGCCCGCTTTAATATTGTTCAAAGTTATAATAATTATGAACATGGTAATATGGTCATTATTTGTGCTGTTAATTCTTATTATCGGTTTTTCTTCATTTTCATTGACTGCAAATTACATCAGTTTTGACGGCGCAGATCCTTCTGCTTTTGGTTTTTTAGCTTTATTTACAGCCGGCATTATGCTGACAATAATAATAATTTATTTTAAGGCTTTATTAAAGGTTATTGGCTCTATAAAATACGGCATAATAAACAATTCATTAAAAGTGCTTTCCAGTGTAAATGTTTTTTCGATACTGGCTTATATAAGCATAGCATTGTCTTCGTTAATTAATCTAATAGTAGCTTTTTCATTTAATGAAATACTCGATGTTTTAGTTTTTGAATTCCCGGAATTTATGGAATTTTTAATTGAGGCAGTACCTACCCAATCTGACCTGTTGATTTCTGTTTTTTTAACGCTTGCCGCAGACCTCGGACTCGTTTTATGCATTGTTTGTTTGGGAAAATTAAACAAAAGCCTGTTAAATGCGGGGGAAAAAAACCCCTGAAATCCCTCTTGACATAAAGTAATATTTTTATCATTATAACCCAAGCAGTAAATATTGACTGCTAATTTTTTTTGAAGGACTTTAAAGATGATTGCAGGTCTTGTTTTAGGTATCGTCAGCGTTTCTTTTTTCTGGGTACCGCTTATTTTTATAGCGGGTATTATTGGCATAATTTTCAGTGTTTCCGGGCGTAAAAAAGCCCTTGCAGAAAATAAATCTGCTGCTATGGGGACTGCCGGTTTGGTATTGAGTATTATAGGTTTAGTTTTTGGAGTTATTGGCACAATATGCACCATAGTAACCTGTACTACAGTCGGAATGGCTGCCCTTATGTCACCGGAATTATGGGAATTTTTATAAAACCCAATAGAATTAATGGTACCCTTATTCACAATATTTGAAAGAACTTTTAGCATTTACACAATAATGGTATTATGCGGGGTTTTTGCCACAGGGATATATTGTACCCGTATAAGTAAAAAGTACGGGTACGATACTAACGATACAATTATATTCCTGCTGTTTGTATCTATAGGGATTTTGTTAGGCGGTACCATCCTTTACGGGATTGTAAATTTACCAAAAATAATCCATGTATTTAAAAACCTTCACCTGATTGATTCCTGGAGTACTTTTTGGGCTGTATTACGTGTAATATTCGGCGGTTCTGTTTTTTACGGGGGGCTGCTTGGCGGCCTTCTTGTTGCAGCTATTTATTTTAGAAAAAAGCCCCAGAATAAGTATCTGGCGGACATTGCTGCTGTAGGAATACCCCTGTTTCATTTTTTTGGCAGGATCGGCTGTTTTTTAGGCGGTTGCTGTTACGGCATAAAATCTTCCTTTGGTTTTACCATGCATCATTCGCCCATAGTGCAGGCCAATTTTATAAGCCGTTTTCCAGTACAATTACTGGAAGCCCTTTTTAATATAGGCTTGTTTTTGCTTCTGCATTTTTTCCTTAAAAAAGAAAAATTCAAGGGGATGCTCATTTATATTTACTTGCTGTGTTATTCATTTGCAAGGTTCTTCCTTGAATTTTTAAGGGGGGATGAGCATCGCGGCATTTTACTTGGAATATCAACTTCACAGATCATCAGCATTTTGCTTTTTGTATCTGTCATGATTATAATTATTAAAAAAAGAGGAATTTTTAAATGGAAAAATTAATCGAGATTACCCAATTAAACATTGATTTCAATTGCTGGTCGCAGCCTTTTTGTTTTTTTCTTTTAGGATTTGCCTGTGCGGTCTTTTTTATATTTTCCTGCCGTACTTTTTATGGAATCATTAAAAATAAAAGCTGGATGAACCTGCCTGTTAAAATAATAACAGCGTCTTTAATTATTTTTTATCCTTTAACGTTTTTAAATCTGGTTTTCAAAGTGACAGGATGGGATTATTTTCATTTTCCATTAATTTCACTTGCACAAAGCATAGCGCTTAATATTTTTACCTTAAGTTTGTTTTTTGGGATATATTTTTCGGAAAATAAAAAAAATTATATAAAAGCGATATTTTTTGTTTTTCTTTTTGGAATAGCTTTGTTTTTCCCGGTGACGGCGTTTATTACAGGTTTTTCATTTTTATCGGCATCATTATTTTTCTCGCTGTTTATTTTTATTTTCTGCCTTGCCTTTGCCGTAATAAACCATGGCGAAAAAAAATTATGCCGGCTTTTTCTTTCGGCTGCCGGTGTAATTTTTATAAGCGCCGCTTCATTCTTTTTATCCTTTGTAGAACTTCAGATTGTTTTTAGGTTGATACCTGTTTTGTTTGTTTTTGCCGGCTGGAAATTGCTAAAGTATGACTGACGAATTATACAAAAGAATAACAGAGGCAAAGTATTTAACCGCCCTTACAGGGGCCGGGGTCAGCACACTTTCCGGGATTCGTGATTTTCGCGGCAAAAACGGCATTTACAATGATCCTGCCCTTGTTGTAGATGCTGATAAAATTTTTAGCATTAATTATTTTGAACAAGATCCGTCTTTATACTATAAAAGCTCTGCTTCGTTTATTTATAATATCGATGAAAAGGAGCCGTCTTTAGTTCATAATGTATTGGGCGAATTGGAAAAAAAAGGGCACCTTAAGTCAATAATCACCCAAAATATAGATCTTCTTCACCAAAAAGGCGGCGCAAAAAATGTAATTGAGATTCACGGCTCACCGAAAATTCATTACTGCCTTCGCTGCCCCGGGATTAGGATGCCTTTTGAGGAAGCTGCGGCAATTGTTAAAAGCGGCGGTATGCCCAAATGCCCTAAATGCGAGCGGGTTTTAAAGCCTGCAATTACCTTTTTCGGCGAAAGCCTGCCGGTTGACGCCCTAAGAAAAGCCGTGGAAGAAGCGCAGAAATCCGACCTAATGCTTGTTTTGGGTACAAGTTTAACTGTATTCCCTGCTGCCGGTATGCCGGACTATACCTTGCGCGGCGGCGGTGAAATTATAATTGTAAACGATATGCCCACTCACCTTGACGCTCTGGCCTTAATGCGCTTCAAAGACCTGGAAGCAGTTTTCCTGGACCTAAAAAAAGAGCTTGACACCTAACTTCACTCACGAATATCTCACACAAAGAAACGGAGAATAAAATAAAGCTCGTTAAACCTCTTCCCTTGATTCCATAAATTCCCTGTACTTGGCAGGATCGCTTTTGAAAGCGACTATATGGGAAACAGGGTCCATCATGGCGCGTTCCAGGGCTTCTTCCGCCTCAAACATAAGGCGTTCGGCGGCAACATACCTCTGCGATCTTGATGAAATTCCAATGCAAAGATCTGTTTTTTGCATTAATATACCAAGGTATTTTCCCATAACTCTGTTATGAAATTCTTCCGCATTAAGGAAGGCTGTTTCGATATTAAGCCCTGGGCAAATAACCGAAATTCCCTTAAGCCCTCTTTCGCACACAAAATCCCTTGATGAAAAAAAGCGCGCCGCATCCAGGGCAAAACGCTCGTAATTTGCATCATCCACCGGCATTTTAAATTCTACCGTAATAAAAGCCAGATCAATGCCGTCTCTTATGCTGTACTGCAATTCCTCGGCTAGCCTGCTTTCGGTAAATTCTTCCGGTATAACATTTCCCCGTTTAGAATAAGTTCTGGGAGCGGGACTCTCTGAACTGTAACTGCTGGCTCTTGAACTTTCCGGCTTGCTTTTAATTTTTTTCTTTGATTTTTCCTTTCCCCGTGATTCTATCAGCAAAGTTAAGAATGATAAAACCAGAGCGGCCATAATCATAAACAGCGCATTTGTTAAAATACCCGCCAATTCCGAATAATTAAATTTATTGGCCCTTGCTTCAACAACAACATTACGCTGCCCTGTTACATTTACAGGAAACGGCAGAAGTTTAAGATAATTAAACCTGTCAACAAGCCCGATAGGATTGCCATCCCTTGCCTGAACAATTGTTTTTCCGCTGTTTTTTTCAAAACCATATTCGCCGGAAATAACTATGCCTTCAATTGTAAACGAATTTCTGACAGAGGTCTGGATCATATTTTTATGATCTTCGCTCATATAGCTTGCTGCCGGAATTTCTTCAATGACTCTTGTAATTGCATAGAATTCATTTTCAGCTTTATACCTTTGTTCATCCATACTGCGGTTTATTCTTACAATAGTATAAACCAATGCAAACAGATATACCAAAATACACACAGCAGCTATTACCGTGCCAATAGCTGAATCTCTTTTTAAAAAATTAGTCTTACCCATATTAAAATTATATACGATTTAAATTATTTCTGCTAGGATAAAAACATGAAAATAAGAAAATCTATGTTGCCGACGGGCTGGTATCCCCGTATAAATGAAGATATTACGGGGTTTTTATCCCCTTTTAAGGCTCAAAACCGCAAAAAAACAGATGCAGCCATAGCCCCTCATGCTGGATGGTACTATTCCGGTAAAATCGCCGCAAAAGCGGTCTCTTTACTGAAAGATGATATCGAAACCCTGGTTGTAATCGGCGGCCATTTGCCAAAGGCTTACCCTGTGCTTATTGCAATGGAAGATGCGGCAGAGACGCCTTTGGGCGAAATTCCCATCGACAAAGAATTCCGTGACGCTTTTTGTAAAAAAATTAAGGCCGAAGAAGACGCTTACATGGATAATACCGTTGAAGTATTGCTGCCTATGGTTCGTTACTACCTGCCAAAGGCAAAATTATTTTGGCTGCGCCTTCCCGCCGGGCTTGAATCCTACGAGACAGGCAAGTCCCTTGCAATTACTGCCGCGCAGCTTGGGCGTAAAATCGGGGTTTTAGCTTCAACAGACCTTACACACTACGGCAAAAATTACGGTTTTTCTCCAAAGGGTGCAGGCAAAGAAGCACTGCAATGGGTAAGGGATGTAAATGACAAGCTGTTTATAGAAGCCGTAGAAGCCGGCAGCCCTGAACTTGTTCTTGAAAGGGCTTCTTGCGACCATTCATCCTGCTCTGCCGGCGCGGTGTTAGGCGCTATGGGTTTTGCCGGAACCGGCGCCATGCTTTTGGAATATGGAACCAGCGCCGATGCCGAAGAGGGAAATGTTCCGGAATCATTCGTGGGTTATGCCTCGTTTGTGTATTGACAAAAGTATAAAATTTATACATATTAAAACTACATGGTGGATGTAGCTCAGGGGTAGAGTGCCAGATTGTGGATCTGGTTGTCGCGGGTTCAAAGCCCGTCATCCACCCTTGCGCCTGTAGCTCATTTGGATAGAGTAACGGACTTCGAATCCGTAGGCGGCCCGTTCGAACCGGGCCGGGCGCAAAAAAAATCAGGAGAGTGTTATGAAAAACAAATTGGTAATTATTATAATGGCGGCTGTATTTCTTAGCTCGGCCTGCGCCAAAAAGGAAGAAGTAAAAGAAATTATAAGAGATATTCCTGAAATTCCAATGGTATGGATTGATGCCGGGACTTTTATGATGGGCAGCCCTGACGGTTCAGGCGGTATTAACGGTGATACATCTGAATCAGGGCGTTTAGACTCCGAAACTTTGCACGAGGTAACTCTTAGCAAAGGTTTTTACATGAGCAAATACCACGTAACGCAGGAACTTTACGAGGCTGTAACGGGTAAGAACCCCAGTTACCGTAAGGTGCTGTTCCTTCCCTTAGAAGTGACAAACGGGGATAAATTGCCTGTAGAATGTGTAAGCTGGTATGAAGCAATAGAGTTCTGCAATACGCTAAGCGAAAAAATGGGTCTTGAAAAAGCCTATACGATTGACAAAAATACGATGGATCCTAACAACAGAGGTTCAAGCGATGAAGTTAAATGGCATGTTACATGGAACGAAGATGCTGCGGGCTACAGGCTGCCAACCGAGGCGGAGTGGGAATATGCCTGCCGGGCAGGTACTTCAACGCCGTTTTACACAGGTAACAATATTACAACAGATCAGGCAAATTTTAACGGGTTGGATCCATATATGGGTAACCCTAGAGGCGAGAATAGGGAAAATTTAACCGAGATAGGAAAATTCCCGCCCAATCCCTGGGGGCTGTATGATATGCACGGGAATGTTTATGAATGGTGTTGGGACTGGTTCAATAATCATTTTTACTCGGATTATCAAGCGGGAATAGATCCCAAGGGGCCAGTCACCGGCGTTCACCGTGTAATCCGCGGCGGCTCTGCATTTTCTTCAGGGCGGCACCTCCGTTCTGCATGGAGGATATTCGCCCTTCCTTTTGATATGCGGTTCGATGTAAGCATTCGGCTTGTACGCTCCGGAAACAACGAAGAATAAATTATTGGATCAGGTCTGATAGCCTTCTGTAAGTTTGATTTACAATATGCCTTGTTTCGAGAATTTCTTCATCGCTAATTTCGTCAATTAAGGCTTCAAGGCTTGCGATGCTTTCATTAAGGCTGGTATGAAAGCCCCTCGAGCAGCGCATCCAGTAATTGCCTTCGCCGTCTGTAAAAAGACCTATAAAGCCCAATTCTTTTGAATTCTTTTTGCTGCATAAAGCAGGTTTTACCAATATGTCAAGATGATTAACAAGTTCCTTAAGTTCCAGAGCCGAATTAAAATTTCTTTTTTTGGGCCAGTCACGGGTCAATGCATTTTCAGGATCAAGTAAAGGGGCCAGGGCAAGAATCAAATTCAATTTTTCGCCCGACAGCAAGGTGTATGTATCATTGTAAGTTATGCAGCCTTTAAGCCCTTTGTATGTCGGTATTTCATCACGAATTAAGATAAGGTTTTTCCAGGGCAGCATCACCGTCTTTTTCCCTTTAATTGTTTTTATTTCAAAAATTTCACCGGCTATTTTAATATTGTTGGAAAAATCACGTTTAGAAGCCGTCTGATTAAGAGCAGGCTTTTCTTTTTTTAACTTTTCCTTTTTGTCAATTTTTTTATCCCTGCCCGCCAGTTCCTTAAGTAAACCTGGCTGTATTCGTTCAAGGATTTCTTCGGTCAAGGGAGAAACGGACATTGCATACATCCTGCTTGTTTTTACAATTTCACCTGCGGCAATAAATTCAGGGTCCATCCGGAACATAACAGAACCCGGATGAATGATAATCCTGTCGGCGGTAAGGGTGCGGTAGCTTGTATTTCTTCCTCGGCCTTCACGGACACAGACAAATTGAATCATTCCCCGTCCTATACAGCAAAGATAATCAGCAATTGATCCGTTTTTAAGTATCGGTATCTTTAAATTGAAAAGAATCTCTTCCAATTGGGCAGTTACATTTACAATTTCAGCCATTGCCCTGTCGTCCAGATAATTTTTCTCGCAGAATTTTGTTTTGTTGGATGCGTCTGTGTAAGCGTTAAAAAGTTTAAGGTATGAGACAAAATCACCCCCGCCGCCATTGGGCGCGTCATCCCTAAAACGGTGATGGGCCTTTCTTGCATCCATCTCTTCCCCGGGCGGCAAAATAAAGGGGCTTTGCGTGGAAAGAAAAGCCGTCCCTATAATGGTTTCTCTTATCACTTTAGGGTATTTCATTATTGCTTCAACAATAATCCTTGAGTGCCGTGGAGCAAGGGGGAATTCAGTCATCAATTTTCCTATATTGGTTAAACTGCGGTCAGCTTCAAGCGCTCCAAGCAAGTTTAAGGTTTCTATGCCCGCAATAATTCCGCTTCTTTCAGGCCTGGAGATAAATTCAAAATCTTCAAAATTCCTTATCCCCAGGTCTGCCATTCTAAGAATTACCTCTGATAAATCGGTACGTAAAATTTCTTCTGTTGTAAATTGCGGGCGGTTTTCAAAATCACCTCGTGGGTACAGCCTGTAACAAATTCCCTCGCAGGTTCTTCCCGCGCGCCCCTTTCTTTGATTTGCAGAAGCCTTGGAAATAGGGGATTCCACCAGGCTTGAAGTATAACTTGATGAATTATACCAATTTAGCTTTGAAGTGCCAGAATCAATTACAGAGGTAATTCCGTCAATAGTAACCGAAGTTTCAGCGATATTTGTTGATAAAATTACCTTTGTTTTTCCATCCGGAGCCTTCTTAAAAACCCTGTCCTGTTCATCTTTGCTTAACCTTCCATACAGTGGCAATAAATACAATAAATTACTAAGCTTGCAAAAAGCCAGCCTTTGCATACAGTCTTTGATTATTTTTTCACCTGAGAGAAAAACAAGGATATCACCTTTCCTGTTTTCATCTTTTATACGGAGAACTATATCTTCGATTTTTGAAATAATTGCATCGTTTGCATTTTCGTTATTATCAAAACCTTTCTTAATTACCACAGGGTCGTAGATCATCGTTACAGGGAAACGCTGAGCGTCAATTTTTACTATGGGGCATCCTCCCAGGTATTGTGAAAAAATTTCGGCATTTATCGTGGCCGAAGAAATAATTACTTTAAATTCAGGACGGTTTTCCATTACCCGTTTTAATAAACCCAGAATAAAATCGATATTTAAACTCCGTTCATGCGCTTCATCAACAACAATTAAACTGTATTTGGAAAGCCAGGGGTCAAGTTTCATCTCCTGAAGCAGTATTCCGTCTGTCATTATTTTTATTTTTGTATGACTGCTGGTCTTGTCTTCAAAACGCATCTTATATCCGACAATGCCGGATAATTCACTTTCCATTTGCTGTGCAATAAATTCGCTTACCGATACGGCGGCAATACGGCGCGGTTGTGTAACGCCGATGATTCCGTTTTGCGAGTATCCTGCTTCAAAAAGAATAACAGGCATCTGTGTAGTCTTGCCCGATCCTGTCGGACTCTCTACTACAATAGCCTGATTGTTATCCAACGATAACAAAATATTTTTTTTATTTTTGTAGACAGGAAGTTCATAATAGTTCATAATATAATCATATAATGACTTTACATTTTTGTCGATTATATATGATAATAAATAAATGATTTTGCTGTTTAGGAGGCAATATGGCTAAACAAAAGAATGTATATTTTTTTGGTCAAGGAAAAGCGGAAGGCGATGCCAAAATGAGAGAGATACTCGGCGGCAAAGGCGCCAACCTTGCAGAGATGACAAATCTTGGAATTCCAGTTCCGCCTGGTTTTACAATATCAACAAGAGTTTGCTCTGCTTATTATGAAAATAAAAATAAATATCCTGAAGAAATAAAATTAGAAGTCGAAGCAGGATTAAAAAAACTGGAAAAACTTATGCAAAAAAAATTAGGCGACCCTAATGACCCTTTGCTGGTATCGGTTCGTTCAGGCGCATTTTTTTCCATGCCCGGCATGATGGATACAATTCTAAATCTTGGAATGAACGATCTAGCAGTTAAAGGCCTTGCGAAAAAAACGCATAACCCGCGCTTTGCATGGGATGTATACAGGCGCTTTATACAGATGTATGGCGAGGTTGTAATGGGTGTAGACGATCATTTTTTTGATGAAGCGTTAAACTCAATTAAAAAATTAAACGGGTATAATCTTGATACCGAGCTTACAGAAAAAGACCTTGCATCGCTTGTTATTCAATATAAAAAAATTATCAAGGAAAAGACTGGAAAAGATTTTCCTCAGGTGCCGCTTGAACAGCTTTGGGGCGCAATAAACGCTGTTTTTAACTCATGGATGAGCAAAAGGGCGATTGAATACAGGAGAATCGAAAATATCAGCGAACTTTTAGGAACGGCTGTAAATGTGCAGTCAATGGTTTACGGTAATTTTGGTGAAGATTCCGGCACCGGGGTATGCTTTAGCCGCGACCCTTCAACCGGTGTAAATATTTTCTACGGGGAATTCCTTATGAACGCTCAAGGGGAAGATGTAGTTTCCGGAATAAGAACGCCTGAAAAAATTTCCGCTCTCGAAAAACATCATCCTGCTATTTATAAACAGCTTGTTGGAATTAAAAATAAACTTGAAAAACATTTTAAAGATATGCAGGACATTGAATTTACTTTTCAGGAAGGTAAATTATACCTGTTGCAGACTCGTAACGGCAAACGCACCGGCACCGCCGCTGTTAAACTGGCCGTTGATATGGTAGCGGAAGGCCTTATAGATAAAAAAACTGCCATAATGCGTGTTACTCCCGGCCATATCGATCAATTCCTGCACCCGATGATAGACAAAAAAGCTCTCGAAAAGGCGGTATTAATTACCGGCGGTTTGAATGCATCCCCTGGAGCCGGCTCCGGCAGGATTGTGTTTTCTTCCAAAGACGCTGAAGCATGGAATCAAAAAGGCGAAAAAGTTCTTTTGGTACGCAAATATACAAGCCCCGAGGATATTGGAGGCATGGTAGCTTCTCAGGGAATTATAACATCTACAGGAGGTATGACCAGCCATGCCGCAGTTGTTGCAAGGCAAATGGGGACTCCCTGTATAGTCGGTACTAGGGGTCTTGTAGTTCAGGATGATTATACAGTCATCAACGGTAAAATTTTTAAAGAAGGCGATTGGCTTACAATTGACGGCACCACAGGCAATGTATACGAAGGGCATTTGCCTTTGATAGCGCCTGATATAAATAAAGACATGGAAACTTTCCTTAAATGGTGCGATGAAACACGTGCAGCCTCAGTTCGTGGCAAAGTAAAAGGTTTTGAAATTTGGACTAATGCCGACCAGGGCGAAGATGCAAAACGGGCATTTGATTTTGGCGCTCAGGGTGTAGGTTTATGCAGGACCGAGCATATGTTCTTTGATAAAGAAAAATTAAACCATTTCCGCGCAATGATAGTTTCCGATACAGAGATAGAACGAAAAAAAAGGCTGGATGAAATTTTATCCCTTCAGCAAAAAGATTTTTATAATATATTTAAGGCAATGGAAGGAAGGCCTGTTGTAATCCGCCTTTTGGATCCGCCTCTTCATGAATTTGTCCCTCATGCAAGAAAAGAAGTAGAAGAATTATCTGAATATCTTGGAATAAGCGCCGATGAATTGCAGGTAAAAATCGATAAATTAATTGAATCTAACCCGATGCTTGGGCACAGGGGATGCAGGCTTGCGGTAACCTATCCTGAAATTTATGATATGCAGGTAGAAGCAATTGCCCGCGCTGCGGTAAGCTGTGTAAAAGAAAATATTAAAGTAAACCCTGAAATCATGATTCCCTTAATCGTAACGGCAAGAGAACTTAAACTTCTGCGCCCCAATGTAGAAAATGTATTAAAAAGGGTTTTTACAAAGGAAAGAATTACAGTGCCTGTAAAAATAGGCACAATGATAGAAGTTCCCAGAGCAGCTCTCCGTGCAGGCAATGTTGCCAAGTATGCGGATTTTTTCAGCTTTGGAACCAACGATCTTACGCAAATGACTTTTGGTTTTAGCAGGGACGATGTAGCTTCCTTCCTTCCGACTTATCTTGATAAGAAAGTTTTAGATGTTGATCCATTTAAAACAATAGATGAGGAAGGGGTTGGCAGCCTGATATTGCTTGCAATTAACCAGGGCCGTTCTGTAAAACCCGATCTTCAGATTGGTATTTGCGGGGAGCACGGCGGAGATCCTACTACTATTGACTTTTGTTATAGGGCAGGGTTGAGCTATGTATCATGTTCACCATTCCGGGTACCGCTTGCGCGTCTTGCAGGCGCTCAAGTGGTTATAAACAATTCCGGAAACAATATAAAGGGAAGGGATAAAGCGAAGATTCGCAAACCGACCACTGCCAAGGTGAAAGGCAGCAAAAAATCTCCAAGGGGGGAGAAAAAAATGGCAGATAGCACTGCAAAAAAAACTGTCGCAAAGAAACCTGCGGCAAAAAAACCTGTCGCGAAGAAACCTGCGGCAAAAAAACCTGTCGCAAAGAAACCTGCGGCAAAAAAACCAGCGGTTAAGAAACCAGCTGCAAAAAAACCTGTCGCAAAGAAACCTGCGGCAAAGAAACCTGCGGTTAAGAAACCAGCCGCAAAGAAACCAGCGGTAAAAAAACCGGCAGCGAAAAAACCTGCCGCAAAAAAACCTGCCGCAAAAAAACCGGCAGTAAAAAAACCTGCTGCGGTAAAATTAGATTTATTATAGGTTTCTGGTTTATTAAAAAATGTTTGCTTAATGCAAAAAGCCCGTCTGTCCGCTCAAGGTGGTCAGACTGGGCTTTTTTTTTACAAGGAGAAAAAAATGAAATTACTTTGTTTTATTTTTTTAATTAATTGCTTTTCAGTTTTTAATGCGGATGCCCAATTGTTTTTCTTCCGTTACAATGAAGGTGATAAATATAGAATTATTTCTACAGTTAATGAAGAAGTTTTTTTAGATAATGAACTGCACCACAGGGCAGAGATACTTAACCGTATTGCAGTGGAAGTAACAAATGCATCATCTGAAAAAGGGTATCTTAAAGCGATATTTCAAACTTCAGAAAAAACTACAGATACTTCTATTAACAGTTTTCAATGGGCAAGGGAATATAAATCAGAGTTTGAAAGAGACAGGCTGGGGTATATGACCATAGGGAGGGAATTTTTTATGCCCGTTGTACGTAATGTGCCTGTTTTTCCCGATAAAGAAATTTTCCCAGGCGATAAATGGATATCCGAAGGCCACGAGGTACATGACTTTAGTGATAATTTCGGAATAAGGGAACCTTACAGAATCCCATTTACCGCAAATTATGAATATCTAGGGGAGCGCGAATGGAAGGGCAAAACTTACCCTGCTTTTTCAGTGAACTATCAAATAAACCTGCGCCCTCCAAGAGCCGTATCTGGCAGGATTTGGCCCAGAAGCATAAGGGCAGTTTCTAACCAGGTCTTATTCTGGGATTTGGAATTGGGGCAAAATGTAGCTTATTACGAAAATTTTCAATATAGATTTGAATTGTCAAACGGCAGAACAATTGAATTTAAAGGCAATGCGGAAGCGGAAATAATTGAATCAAGTTTTATGAACAAGGAAAAACTTGCAGAAGAAATTACCGAAGAAATAAAACGGCTTGAAATCCCCGATGTTACGGTTCATATTGTTGACGAAGGCATTAGCCTAAGACTGGATAATATTCAGTTTTTGCCTGATTCTACTGACATGCTGCCGGGTGAAGCGGAAAAACTTAATAAAATTCTTGAAATTCTGCAACAGTACAGTGACAGGGACATAATGGTCGGCGGCCATGCTGCCCGTGCCGGAACTAAAGAAGGGCAAATGAAGTTATCAACCCAGCGCGCCGCTTTGATTGCAGATTATATAATAAAAAATAATGTCCGCCGCCCTGAAAGAATTGTTGTTCATGGATATGGCGCGGAAAGGCCGATCGCAAATAATATTACCGAAGAAGGCAGAAGGTTAAATCGGCGGGTAGAGATAATATTGCTTGAAAACTGAAATCAAAAACAAACAATGAACACCTAAAAAATTTGTTCCAGCACAACCGATGCCGTTTTTGGTTTATACTGCGGACTTGAGCAAACCCTCAAGAGGGTTTCTCAAGCTCCGCACGATCCGTTACTATACGGCATCGGTCGTGCCATAGCCGTGCTTCAGGTGTTCATTGTTTGCCTTTGTTTTCAGGCTTCCATTGCGGATGGGGGCGCAAAGCGTAGGGGCTGTAAAAAAGGTAGCTGCTACCGATCTGGGGTGTACGGGAAAAAAGGTAGCTGCTACCTTTTCGATTCCTACCCCTACGCTTTGCGCCCCCATCCAATTGAAGCAAGCCTGAAACAACGGCAAACAATGAACACCCTGAACAACATTGCAAACTTACAACAATTGCATAAAAATATGCCGAACTATGCTTTGCGAATAGGGAGCGACGTGTAGAGACAGCTTTAATATAAACCTTGTTTACAAGGTTTATATTAAAGTGGCTAAATAATTGTTTCTTCTACATAATAAAACCCAACAGCATATTTTTATGTTTTGCAGTAAATTTGCTAGAATCGCTTCTGGGTGTTCATTGTTTGGAAGAGGTTCAGGCTTGCTAAAAGGGCTATTATATATTATACTAAACCTATGCTTGACTATAAATATATCGCAGAAAATATTGATGCCGTAAAGGAAAATATTGAAAAACGCTTTATGCAGGCGGATGCTGAATCTGTCGTAAAACTTTATTCTCAAAAAACTGCTCTTTTAACTGCGCTGCAGGCTTTGCAGCAAAAGAAAAATGCCAATGCCGCTGCCATGAAAGGGCAGGGGGGGCAGGAGCAGAGAAATTATCTCATAGAAGAAGGCAAAAAGCTTAAAGAAGAAATTACCATAAAAGAGGCGGATTTAATCGAGATAGAAAAAAGCCTTATTGCAGAGGCAAAAAAAATCCCGAACATGGCTCATCCCCAGGCGCCTGTAGGCAAAGAGGACAAGGATAACCTTGAAATAAAAAGGGTAGGGGAGATTCCGCAATTTAATTTTGAGCCTTCCGACCATATAAAACTCGGCATAGATTTAGACATTATAGATTTTGATACTGCAACAAAAGTATCAGGGCCTAAATTTTATTACTTAAAAAACAAAGGCGTATATCTAGAACTGGCTCTTATCCGTTATGCGCTGGATATTCTTCAAAAAAAAGGTTTTACGCCTTTTATTACACCCGATATTGCCCGCACAGAAATCCTTGAAGGGATTGGTTTTAACCCCCGCGGGGCAGAATCAAATGTTTATACGCTTAACGGGGAAGATGCCTGTCTTGTCGGCACTGCAGAAATTACTTTGGGGGGCTATTATTCCGATACAATTATTGTAAAAGACAAATTGCCAATACGCCTTGCCGGCCTCTCGCATTGTTTTCGCAGGGAAGCAGGGGCGGCAGGGCAATTTTCAAAGGGCCTTTACCGCGTGCATCAATTTACAAAACTTGAAATGTTTGTATATTGCCTTCCCGAAGAATCAGGGCAATTTCATGATGAACTTCTTGCAATAGAAGAGGAAATCTTCGGCGGCCTTGAAATTCCATACCGTGTTGTTGATACCTGCACAGGCGACCTTGGCGCGCCGGCTTACAGAAAATTTGATCTTGAAGCATGGATGCCAGGCCGCAACAAAGGAGACTGGGGCGAGGTAACATCCACATCAAATTGTACGGACTATCAAGCGAGGCGGCTGAATACACGGTACAAAGACTCTGACGGTAAAAATAAATTTGTGCATATGCTTAACGGCACTGCTATTGCCGTTTCAAGGGCAATAATTGCCATCTTAGAAAATTTCCAGCAGGCGGACGGCACTGTAAAAATTCCCCCCGCCCTTGTCCCGTATACAGGTTTTGATAAAATTTAATTAGGAGGAAATATCATGAAACTTCGTTTCATGTTCGATATAATATGTGCAGCCAAAAGGCTGCACTAAATAGGAGTTACCATGCCGATTGCAGAAAAAATAAAAGATGCGCTTAGTTCATCATCAATGATCCGTAAAATGTTTGAGGAGGGGAATCTTCTTAAAAAACAGCACGGCGCTGATAAAGTTTTTGATTTTTCTCTGGGAAACCCCGACCTTGATCCGCCGCCTGCCTTTGGCCAAGTTTTTTTAAATTTTGCACGCGATGATAAAAAAGGCTCGCACGGGTATATGCCAAATGCAGGTTTTCCGGAAGTAAGGGAAGCAATCGCAAAAAAAGTGTCCAGGGAACATCAGGTTGAAATTGACGGCTCGAATATAGTAATGACTGCGGGAGCGGCTGGCGGCTTAAATGTTGTAATTAAATCCTTATGCAATCAGGATGATGAAATAATTGTTTCTAAGCCTTATTTTATGGAATACAGGGCATACGCTGCCAACCACGGGGCTAAGCTAATCGAAGTTGATGCCCTTGTAGATTTTAATCTTGATATAGACGCCATTGGAAAATCTCTTAGCTCAAAAACAGCGGCTGTTCTTATAAATTCCCCTAATAACCCTACCGGAAAAATTTATCCATCTGATACAATTTCCTCTTTAGCATCAATTTTAACAGAACATGGTAATAAAACCGGAAGGTTTCCGTACATTGTTTCTGATGAGCCGTACAGGGAAATTGCCTATAACACCGATGTCCCCCCTGTACTTAATGCCTATAGTGAATCAATTATAGTAAACTCTTATTCAAAAAGCCTCTCTTTATCAGGCGAGCGGATAGGTTATATTGCTGTAAGCCCGCAAATATGCGAAAAAGAAGATTTGATGAACGGTTTAATTTACATTAACCGTGTTCTAGGGTATGTTAACGCAAATGCCCTTATGCAAAGGATTGTAGCCGAACTTACCGAATCTAAAGTAGATGTAGGGATATACGCCCGCAGGCGTGATGCTTTTATGGCAATACTCGATAAAGCCGGAATCGAATACGCTTTACCGCAAGGGGCTTTCTATCTGTTTTGCAAAGTGCCTCAAAGAAAGAAAAAAATTGATGAAGATAAACCATCGGATCTTGCTTTTATAGACCATCTTAAACAAAATTTAATTTTAGGGGTGCCAGGCACCGGTTTCGGCACAGCGGGCTGGGTGCGCCTTGCTTATTGCGCTGACGAAAAAACAATAAAAGCAAGCGAAACTGCTTTTATGGAAGCAATGGAAAGCTGGTAATAATTTTAACTGCTTCTTCCAGCGAAAGCCCCTCGTAATTTTTCCTTGAGGCAAGATCGCGAAGGGTCAATGGGTCGGATAGAGGGCTTTCTCCTGGAATTAGCATAAAGCGAAGTCCTTTTTTTTCAGCGAGAATATACTGTTTTGACAATTGCTTAAAATCAACTGCTTCTAGAAAAACCTCGCAGGGGATTCCCATGCCCCTAAATTGATCTGCCAGCGACTGGTACAAACCGGAGTTTTCTTCTTTCAAACAGGCTATTGCCGCAAGGCCGAAACCAAAGGCTTCTGGCAGCCTCCCCAGGCTTTCAAGCGCTGCAATCATTCTGTCAAGGCCGATGGACGAGCCTACCCCGCTTATCCTGTTTTTTGAATAAAGGCCGGCAAGGTTGTCGTAACGCCCACCTGAGCATATAGAGCCTATTTCTGGAAGTTCCGTAAGAAAAGTTTCAAAAACAATGCCTGTATAATAATCCAGCCCGCGGGTTATGGAAGGGGCAAGGGAAAAATTGCTTATAGATGCATCATCCATAAAATGTTTAATCAATTTTAAACGCTGTGATTCTTCGGAGGGGCCGCCTGATAATTCCGTTATACGATCAAGGGTTTCATCAAAAGAATTGCCTTCGGCTATAAAATCAATTATCTTGTCACAGTTTTTTTCACCTGCAATTTCTTCAAGCGCCCCTCTCGTTTTATCAATCCCTATTTTTGAAATTTTATCGACAGTACCCAGTATCTCGGCAGACTTTTCATAAAGGCCAATATGCAAGAGAAAACGGTTAAAAAGCCCCCTGTGGTTAATTTTAATGATAAGTTCCCCTGCGCCTAATTTGGACAGTGTATGATGAATCATGAGCAGGATTTCAAAATCTGCAGCAGGGCTGTCGCTTCCTGTAATATCAAAATCGCATTGAATAAATTCCCTGTAACGGCCTCGCTGGGTATTTTCCCCGCGCCAAACCTTGCCTATGTGGTAGCGTTTGAAGGGAAAGCTTATTTCACTGTAATGCTGCGCCGAAAAACGGGCAAAAGGAACAGTTAAATCAAACCTAAGAGCTATATCCCTGCCCCCGTTATCCTTAAACCTGTAAATTTGTTTTTCTGTTTCACCGCCGCCTTTGCCCAATAAAATTTCCGCATATTCAAGGGCGGGCGTATCAATGGGTACAAAACCAAAGCCCCTAAGCGATGTTTCAATTTTTTCGATAAGGTTAAGCCGTATCATTTCAGAGGAGGGCAAAAAATCTCTAAAGCCCTTTAGCACTTTCGGTTCAATGTAATTCATAAATTTTTCCTATCAATTTTTTGGCCTCTTCGTAATCCATTACCAGCAAGGCATCTTTTATTTTTTGCATTTCTTCCAACAGGGGGGAGGGCGGATTCAGCGCAAAAAGGCTGTCTATCCCTGCATAAATGGCTGTAAAATCAGTAGATTCTATTGCGGCGGTTATTTTTTCAAAAATTATTTTTAATTTTGACAAGAGTTCAGGCTCTATGGCAATAGCTTCTTTGTCTTGGCTTTTTTCCATAAACGCCTCGTCAAGGCTTTTGTGTAAACCAGCGATATCCTCCAAAAATAAAGGCAGCTTTGCGCTGCAAAAGGCTGCATCCCCTTGGGCCGATGCATTTTCAAGCTCAAGCGCCCGTGCGGAAAGTTCCTCCGCGCCTATATTGGCAAAGGAGCCTTTAATGCTGTGAACCTCTATCTTAAAATTACGCATATCGCCTGCAGCCATAAAAGTGCTAAGATTTTTTTCAGCTTTTTTAATTTCTTTTAGCGTCAGCTTTAAAATATTTTCATAAAGACTGTACTGGCCTGAAACCCTGTCAAGACCTGTCTCTGTTGAAAGCCCCTGTATAGCTTCTATTTTTTTCCAGAATCCATCCTTGGTTTCAGTTACATTTTCTTTTACGAATTCCTTTTCCGGCGCCGGCATAATTTTTTCTGCGGGAAGCCATGCTTCCAGTATTTTGCAGAGCAATGCCTTGTCAATGGGCTTGGACAGCATATCGTTCATTCCGGCGGCAAGTAATTCTTCTTTTACCCCCGCTACGGCATTTGCGGTTAACGCAATGATAGGAAGGCTGATGCCCATTTCGCGGATGATCTTTGTTGTTTCTATGCCGTCCATATCGGGCATCATGTGGTCCATAAAAACCAGGTCGTAAGTATTGTTTTTAATCATCTCGATTGCCTGCCTGCCGGACTCTGCTGTTTCGGCTTTTATCCCGCACAAGCCCAAAAGACCGCAGGCGACATCCAGATTGATGGAATTGTCATCAACTACAAGTATTTTTGCATTAGGCGCAATTATCTTGCTTGTATTTCTTACAGCCTGCTGAATCAGCGTCTCATCGCCCAAAACCATGGGGATGCTTACACTGAATACCGACCCCTTGCCGTATTCACTTTCCACTTTTATATGGCCGCCCATCATTTCAAGCAAAGAGGAGGTAATGGACAAACCAAGGCCGGTTCCTTCTTTTTTGCGGTTTTTTCGCGTATCTATCTGTTCAAAGGCTTGAAAAAGCAAGGGGATGTCCTGCTGCTTTACTCCAATGCCGGTATCGCTGACATCAAATTGAATGTCGCTGTCTTTTACCCTGACAGTCAAACGGACAAAACCCTCATTGGTAAATTTTATTGCATTGCTAATTAAATTTAAAAGCACCTGCCTTAGCCTGACATCATCCCCGTAAAGGCACTTAGGCAGCACTCCTTCGCTTGCAAGCTCAAATTTTATGTCTTTATTTTTTACCAGTAATTGAGCTACAGAACAGATATTGTCAATCAATATATGAAAATCATAGTGTTCCGGGAAAAGGTTTAATTTGCCGGCTTCTATTTTAGAAATGTCAAGGATATCATTGATAATATTCAAAAGCGCAATGGCGGAAACATGAATATCCTGAACGCGGCGGCGGTGTTTAGCGCCTAACTCTTCGGCCAGCAGAAGTTCCGACATCCCTATAATTGCATTCATTGGCGTACGAATCTCGTGAGACATATTGGCCAGAAACTGCGATTTTAATTCGGCTGATTCTTCGGCGCGTTCTTTTTTTGCCCTTTCTTTAGCGCTTTGTTCAATTGATGCCTTTAGATCTACGGTCATCTTATTAAAGGCCGTTGCAAGCTCGCCTATTTCGCCCCCTTGCCCGATGGCTATGCTCCTGTCCAAATCACCCTGGGAAATATGTTTTAGTTCCGCAGTCATTGTAACAATCGGCTTTAAAGCTCTTCTTACCCAAAAAACAAGCGCTGCCAGTAGGAAAAAAATAGAAATTCCGGCTATAGCTACTGCCCTGAACATTGCATTGTTTACGGAGGCAAAGACAGATGCAGAGGGAGCTATGGCTATAAGGGTCCAGTCTGTCATTTCCAGAGGTATAGAGCAAATAATCCTGCTCCCTTCTCTTGCAAAGAAAGTATTGCCTTGTACGCTGTCTCTTAGATGTTCCAATCCAAAATCAATAAAAAAATCATTTTTTAATATCAGCGAGTGATCGGGGTTGGTTAAGTATTCGCCGGATTTATGAAGGAAAAAACCCTGCATACCCTGTATGGATACAAGCCTGTTTGCCATTTGATCCAAATCGTCCATCCATAGGTCGGCTACAATAACCGCGGCAGGCTCGCCGTAGTCGTCATATATAAGTGTTGATAAAGATACTACAAGGTCGCCTGAGATTATATCCCTGTACGGATCGGTAACAATAGCCATGCCTTCGGCTTCCATCGCTTCGTACCACCAGCTTTGTTTACGGTTATCGTATTCTTCATCAGCCTGCCGCAGGCGGTCGCCTGAAACCATGAAACCGCCGGGATCATTCCAACGGCCGGGGCTGCTGGCAAAAATAAGATGCACATCATCAAGAGCCTGCGTCATTGTGTCAAATAAATCTTCAAGACCTTCGATATCCACGGCTTCCGCCGTAAACATCGGAAGGGCGACAATGCCGGTATATTTTAAAAGGTGAACCACTTCCCTAAGCCGCGTGTCGGCATTATCCCGCACACGGCTGATATTTTCCATGACGTATGTTTCAACTCTGTCAAATGATACCGAACGTAAGGCTAAAATAAATGAAAGGCTGACCAAAAAAAAGATTATTGAAAACCCGATAAAAATAACGCTTGTCAGCTTATATACAAGAGATTTACTCTTTTTTTTTAGCGAAGCCATAAAACACTCCTTGATTTTACCTCTGTATTATACTATAATCTTATTATGTGTGCCAATATGGAAAATGAATACAATATTGTTTTTGATTTGTCTGTTCTTTTGAGTTCAGGCTGCATTGATCCCAGGAAAACCGCAAAAAATAACCCTTCTCTGCAATTATGGGAATATTTTAATTTGTTGGAACAATTTATTGATTGCGGAGATGATTTTGGGGATATTTTAAAAAAAGTCAGTGAACAGAAATCTAATGGAAATGATTATCAAAAAATGGTCGGCATAAAAGCTAAACTGGCGGCTATAAACGCTAAAGATAATTTTTTAAATACCATTGATGAAATTGTAAAATACGGCAAAAAAAACAATTATCCCCTTGCCGCAAAACAAGCAAAAACTATTCAGGATGATTTTTTATATCTGTATAACAAGATAAAATCGGCAAAAAGACCGGAAACCAAAAGTGAAACGCATTTTTCAAAAGAAACTCAGGTTTTGTCAAAAGTTATTAACCTGCTGATATATGAAGAAGCCAATAGAAAAATGCGTATTCTTGTTGTTGACGACGCTCCCAGCATGATAAAGACTGTATCCGCCGCGCTGGAAAATGATTACCAGGTTTATGGCTTAAACGATCCGCAAATGACGGAGAAATTTTTGCAGCAGATAAGTCCGGAATTATTTTTACTTGACTATGAAATGCCGTTCCTTAACGGATTTGACCTTGTCCCTATAATACGTAGTTTCAAAGAGCATAAAGATACCCCTATAATTTTTTTAACATCCATGGGAACTATTGACCATGTATCGGCAGCTTACGCTCTGGGCGCCTGTGATTTTATAGTAAAGCCTTTCCAAGGCACTGTTTTACGGGAAAAGATCAAAAAACATATTGTCAGAAAAAAATTATTTTAGCGGGGGATACTATGGAAAATCAAATAAAAGTTACTTCAAAATACAATCCTAAAATTTCTGTACATATTACCAAAGGGCATTTTGCAACAAACAGCGCCCACAGGAATATGTATATTGACATATTTGATTTAAAATCCAGTTCCTCTGTTGCAAGGGAAGCGGCGCGTGAACTGGCTCTGCCGTATCTTGGAAATACCGTTGTAGACTTAATTGTTTACATGGACGGCACAGAAATACTTGCCGCTTATATGGCAAACGAACTCTTACAGGCAGGCTCAGGCGTTATAAACGAAGGCAGCGAGATTTACCTTTTAGCTCCGGTTAATAGGCCTGACGGCAGCCTTATTTTTCATCAGAACCTGCATGAAAAAATTCGCAACAAAAATGTAGTTGTTTTAACGGCTACCATGTCAACAGGGGCTACGGTAAAAAGCGTGTCTGAATGTTTGTCATATTACAGTTGCAAACTGGTAGGGATTTCGTCTGTTTTCACTGTAGCCGAGGAAATTGAAGGATGGAAAATTCATGCATTGTTTTCAACCGAAGATATACCGGATTACCGCTTTTACACCCCCTCTGAATGTGTTATGTGCAAGGAAGGTAAAAATATTGATGCATTATTTAACAGCGAGGGTTATATAAAATTATAACACCAAATGCAATGAAAAAACAGCCTTTTGTAATTCTTTCAATACTACTCATATTTACGGTAACAGGTTCTATTGCTTTTTCAGCAGCAGAATCCGCCGGATATTCCGACATTGACAAATCCAGTGCCGCAGGTTATTTTTTGCAAATAGATCACAGCATTGATTGTATAGCAGCTTCATCTATTTTGCAGCGTAATAAATTACCTTGTTTTTTTGCATATGCGGCAATACAATCTTCCACTGCATTAAATTTTACAAAATCACATTCTTCTGTAATCAATAATGATAATACCGTTATTTACAAAAATAATATCCTTATAAAACTCCTTACCTGATTGGTTTTAAAATATACGCCAAATGAGTTTAAAACTACTCAATCAATACAAAACATAAGGAGCATAAAAGAATGTTTTTTGAAAATTTCCTTCATACCTTCGGACTATTTGAAATAACCTTCTCACAGATAAGTATGATACTTTTATCTTTCGTTCTAGCTTATCTTGGCATAAAGAAAAAATACGAACCTTTGCTTCTAATTCCTATTTCATTTGGAATGATGATTGCAAATGTTCCCATTGCAGGCCTTTCCGCTTATGACGAGGGAGGTTTATTATACTATCTGTATCAAGGGATAAAGCTAGGCATTTATCCTCCTATGATTTTCTTATGCCTGGGAGCTATGACCGATTTTAGCCCCTTAATAGCTAACCCAAAATACTGGCTGATAGGCATAGGCGGCCAATTTGGTATTTTTTCGGCATTTGGCCTAACGCTCCTTGTAGGAAGCACGCTTGGGACTTTTATCCCCGATTTAAGTTTTACAGTGCAGCAGGCGGCCAGTATTGGCATAATAGGCAGTTCTGACGGCCCAACTTCAATATATACCGCTTTAATGCTTGCGCCTGAATTGTTAGCCACTATTGCCATAGCCGCCTATTCTTACATGGCTTTGGTTCCGATTATTCAGCCGCCGATTATGAAGGCTCTTACAACAAAAAAAGAACGAGTCATTGTAATGCCTGAACCGAAAAAGGTTACTACGCGAAAAAAAATATTGTTTCCCATTATTGTGTCGGCGCTTAGCTTGTTACTTATTCCTACAGCCG
>Ga0099364_10001603_pt1 | contig 36861 bp, 32 predicted proteins | sample TergutTh196P3_FD_73070 | JGI IMG/M metagenome (GOLD analysis project Ga0099364, IMG submission 73070) | Microcerotermes parvus P3 segment gut microbial communities from Pointe-Noire, Republic of the Congo - Th196 P3 | ecosystem: Host-associated > Arthropoda: Insects > Digestive system > Gut ... | reverse complement strand
TCAAAAGTTCTCCGGAGGAGAACTTTCCTTCAAACCAAAAGAGGTCATCGCAAACTTAATTGTTTGGATAACCTCTTGGTATATGGCTGGGAGTTATATTATGCTAACACTTTTAAAATATGCACCCGATGAGACGGTGGCTTTGGTAAACAGGGAAACAAGCACGGTAGATGTCATTATCTTGCCCTACCCATCTTCACACCCGCTCAAAACAGTAACCCTGCCCATAAACGGCATTGATGGTGTATTCGCAGTCGGCGCAGTCCATTTTTTTGCGGAGGCCGCATATGCGTGTCTTTAGCGGCCGGTTATCGCCGTTCATCGGCGTTTCCCATATTTCCTCGTAGATGGTTGCGACGCTTAATACCTGGTTCTCGTGCTGGAGCAGCAGATGGAGCAGGGCAAATTCCTTGGTGGACAGCATCAGATCTTCGCCATCCACGAAGGCGCGGCCGGCGAAGGTGTTTAGCGTCAGGTGGCCGTGACGCAGGGTTTTTGGCGGTTGTTGCCCCATGCCGCGCCGCCGCATGGCCGCCTGGATGCGTGCCAGTAGTTCCTCGATGTCGTAGGGCTTGGTGATATAGTCGTCCCCGCCCATGGCCAGGGCGCGAAGCCTGTCCCCTTGGCCGCTTAAAGACGAGAGGAATAAGATGTGAGTGTCCATACCCCTGTCGCGGATTTCGCCGCAGAAGGCCATGCCACAGCCGTCGGGCAGCATTGTGTCCAATAGAATCACCCCTACTTTATGCCGGGTCAGAATCGCGCGGGCCTCGCCCAGGGTCCTGGAGACCATCACGTCATAGCCCGCCCGCAGCAAGGCGTGGCGGTTGATGACGTTTGTTTTTTCGTTTTCCTCGACGAGCAGGACGTGTTCGGCTTTCATGATTACGGTTTTAACACTAATCACGTGCTGCGAACAACACCCTTGGCGGTGTAATCGTCTTAAATAATCCCCAACATCCGCGCCTGCGTGACGGCGGCGGTGGCGTCGTGGACGCCCAGGCGTTTATAGAGGGCTAGGACATGGACCTTCACCGTGCCTCGGGTAAGGCCGGTGGCGGTGGCAATCTGGCCGTAGCTTAGGCCACTTTCCAGAAAGATAAGCATCTCGCGCTGGCGGGCGGTCAGGCTGGGGTCGGGGGCGGCCCCGGGGTTTAGGCCCTGTCTTTGGCAGATATCTTTTTTTATGCTTTGGAAGAAGTGCGTTAAGCGTATTTTGGGGAGGGATTGCGGGGCAGGCCCGCAATGACGATGGGGGGATGGCTCAGCCACGAGCAAGGGCAGGAGGGCTTTTCCTTCATTCACGAAGAGTTGCGTGAAGCCGTGGGAGCAGGCCAAGGTGGCGGATTGCGTCAAGTGCCTGGCGGCTTCTTCTTTTTGCCCGTCTTGCCACAGGGCCAGGGCCAACAGCAGCCCGGTCTCGATTTGGTCCAGCGGTCGCCGATACTGGGTCACCAGTGCCAGCAGCCGTCTGCCAAGAGCCACCGCCGCAGCATGGTCCTCCAAGGCAATATAGGAGCGCAAGGTGGCGAAGTGGCGACAGACCTGATAAAAGGGCAGACGATCGGGGTGGCCCTGGTACACGCCCAGCCACTCCCTGGCGGCATTCGTTTCGCCTTTTTGGATGCGGTGCATGGTCTGGAAAGCATGGCCGTTTGCGCGGAGAAACTCATGGCTTTCGGCATTAGCTGTCGCTTTTTCCATGACACGGTCGGCCTCATGCACCGCACCTGTCGCATATAGCACCGCCGCCAAAAGGGCCTGGGTAGAAAACAGGGCTTCCGGATGCGTGTCCGGGCCGCAGATACGCAGGGCGGCCATGGATTGGTACAGGGCTTCCAGCAGTTCGCCCCGTTCATAGCGCAGACCGGCGATTATCAGCCGCTCCATGACGGCATAGTCGCTGCCGATGATGCCGCCGAAGCTGTTTCCCAGCATTTTCAGATCAGCTTCCTTAAGTTGGTGATATTCAGAAAAATCCCGCATCGAGCGGTGGAAAAAGGGCAGGGTCTGGGTGATGCTCGTCGTCTGGGCCGCCTTGCCCGGCCTTGCCGGCAACGTGGCCGTTTGCTTAAGCACCCGCTTGGCGCAGTCTTTGAGCGTTATCCGGGGGTCAAAGGTGGTGGCGAAGATGTAGGTTTCGATGAGATTGAAATGGCGGGTAAAGATTTCATCCTGTTTCCCATACAGCATGTCGACATGACGAAAGTAGCCGTCGATGTCGCCGTCATAATAGGCCGCGACAGCGCATTTGGATATTAAGTAGGGATTTTCGGCGATAAAGGACGCCGGCAGACTGAGGATATGGCGGCGGAAAAACTCCAGCCTGTTTATCACCGACATGGCCCCCATGACCCCGCTGTAGAGGGTGGTGGCCACCATGCAGTGGCTTATGCCCGCATGATTCCCATTGACAATAAAATGCTTCACGCTCTCATAGTAATCGCCTTGCTCATAATACCATTCGGCGGCGATGCCATTTAGCCGTCGCGTTTCATCCGCGCCGAGGATGTGGCCGGCCAGACCGGACAAAAAATCGTGAAAGACATCGTGGAAGCACCAACTGTCCCCGCTTTCCTTGGCGAGGAAGGTGTTTTCCCGCCAGGCCAGATTCTCCAGCAAACTGCCCCCGTCCGCCCGTCCACTCAGGCGTTTGGCCAGCTCCGGGCCAAGCTTGCGGGGAATGGACAGGCGCAGGAGCAGGGCCTGTGTTTCCGGACTCCATTTCTCCCACACCTGCGTTTTCAGGTACTGCGACAGACTCGGTGGGAGCTTTTCCCAGCGTACGCCACCCGACGCTCCCTGATCTGACAGTATCGCCGCCAGATACATCGCCCAGCCGCCGGTGATGTCGAGCAATGTCTGTATGTGCCCCGGCTCCAAGTAGTGGTCTTTTTCCGCGCCCAGCCACTCAACTTCGGCGGGGGAAAACAGGAGATCGTCTTGGTCGATGATGGCAAAACGTCCGGTTAAAAACAGCAGTGGCGGGCAGGGCCCCCGCCCGGCCAGGAGGCATGTGATGTAGCCTGGCAGCTGCCGGGCGACGAGAGCCATGCCATGGAGGATGTCGTTGTTTTTTATCACATGAAAATCGTCAATAAAGAGACAGGAACGCACCCCGCGCTTCGGCAGCGCTCTGATGAGGGTCAGCAAGCCTTCGAGGGTCAGGCTTTCCGCTGTGCTTTTCGGGGGCTTTTTCCCGGACGCCAGTCCCGTCAGGACCGTTGCCAGTCTTTTGTGGAAGAGGCCGGCATCGTTTTCCGCCTCGCCCACCACCAAGACGGCACTTTTCCCCCGGGCGGCGGCCAGCCATTGGCGGGCGGCGATGGTTTTTCCGTAGCCGCCGGGTGCGGACAGATAGAGGTGGCCTTTTGCGCCGAGAGCCTTCATTTTACGAAGCAGGGCCTCACGCGGAACGGTGTCGGCAAGGGTATGCGGGGATGGGGGGTATGTTTTTTGCATGAGTGTATTGTATTATACCGGGTATAGGTTGTCAAGGCTTGATGGGGATGGAAGGGGTGGGGTAAGGTGGTGGGGTTACTGGCCACAACGGTGCGATGAGGACATCGCGCCCTACGACCCTAAGTGGCAAAGGATTGAAAATGGCTGCACAAAATCAAATTCCCCGGACGGCGTTGATGAAGCACCTGGACAGCCTTTCCGGGACGAAGGCGTTCTTTATCCATGCACCGGCCGGTTTCGGGAAAACGACGTCCGCCTATTTATGGCTAAAGCACCGCGAAAAGAGCGCCACCGTGCGCTATGCATGGATAAGCCTCGAAGAGCGCGATAACGTGGCCGCGAGCTTTTGCCAGCGTTTCATTTCTGCCCTGTCGCAGTTGCAGCCGGAAAACGACAGCCTGCGCGATTTGATTTTCCATCCGGTCTTTGGCACCGCCCCGATGAAGTTCGTGCAGTACGCACTCGGCGTTTTTGGGGCAGATGAAGAACCCTGTCTCTTTGTTTTCGACAACCTGCATGTCATCAATAACGCGGAAATCCTTGCTGTCTGGCCCCAGTGGTTAGATAATCTGCCTAAAAATTGTTCTTCTTTGTTAATGAGCCGGGCCGCACCGCCGGACACCCTAGCTGAATGGGTCTTAAAAGATGCCCTCGCCGTCGTCGATGCGAAGCAGCTAAGTTTTTCGATTGAGGAAATAAAGACATTTTTTATAAGTAACGGACGTACGCTCACGGGTAAGAAAGCGGCAGATATCCATGCGGCAACGGGCGGTTGGGCGATTGCCCTGCGGGCCATGGTTTTGACGGAAGAGGCATCATATAATATTGATTTGACCGGGCAATATCTGGAGCACTTTCTCCGCACACATGTCTGGGAGCGCTGGGATGAGCGAACGAAACAGTTTTTGCTGCTCGTGGCAGTGGTTACGGAACTTTACCCCGAGCTCTGCCGGGAATTATTGGACGGAGTAGCTCTCATGGAGGCCACGGACTGCCCTGCCGAGCTTGGGCGGCTGGCCCGCGAAAACACCTTTTTGCGGGCAGTGGGGCCGCATACCTATCGTTTCCTCGATCTCTTTCGCGAGTTTTTACTCCGTGTGCTGCAAGAAGACCCCGATCGCTACAGGACACAAATGGCCAAGGCCGGCGATCATTATTTCGGGAAAGGGGAGTATTATAAGGCCGTGGAGCATTATCTGGCCGCAGGCAACGACGATGGAGTGGCAAAATCCCTCTATCTCATGTATGACTATAACTCCAACTTTGCCTCCATCGAGGACACCCTCGACATCATCCATAAAGCGATCAGCGAACCGCTGCTGGAAGCATACCCTTTTTTACTGGAAGTCAAGGCCTGGGCGGCCTTCGTGGAGGGGCGGGGCCAAGATTTTGAAGATTGCCTGGATAAATATTACCGGATCTTTCCCAAACTGGTGCTTAGTAATCCGCGGATGGTCATCACCGGAGCCCTGCTTAAATGCATAGACTACCGGCTGGACTGCATTCCCCTGATGAAGCAACTGCGGCGCATACCGCTGAAAGGTCTCGTCGATATACGGGCCTTTACGCCAAGTATTAGCAATAACCTGCCGCATTTCCACCGCTCGGTGCGGGATTTTTCCGAGCTGGCCGGCGAGGCAGAAGAAAATATTTCATGGCTGGAAAAAGGCGTGGGGGCGATCATCGGTCCGGAATGGGCGGTGATAAAGGAATGTCTTGCGGCCGGATTCCTGTACGAAAAAGGGGAGCTGGGCGTCGCCAGCGAACGGGCTTTCATGGCGTGCGGACATATATCGGCGGCTTGCTCGGCAGAAATCAAGTTTTGCGCAATGATGATCTTGGCCGCCATCCACCAGGCCAGTGGCCTGGAGCAAGACACAAAGGATGTTTTGACGGGCATAAAGCAAATGATGGCAGAGGATGCGGCTTTTTATCTGGAAGCCAATTTGAAAGCCTTCCTCTGCCGGATTAAACTGGCGGACGGTGACGCGGGCGCGGCCAAGGCCTGGCTCAGGGAGCATGAAGAGCAAAACGGCGACAAGCCGCCGATTTATTTAAGTTATCAGTATGCCACCACTGCGCGGGCACATATCGTCATGGGCGAGTATGCGAAGGCGATTTTGCTGCTCAAAAAACTGCTCATTCTCGGCGAGTGTTACCGACGGCCGCTGGACGAGATCGAGTACCGGATATTACTGGCCATCGCCTATTGGAAGCGGGGCCGGGGCGGCCATCAAACTGCGATTGATTATATCGAGGAGGCCGCATATATAGCACAGACATACGGCTATATACAAGCTTTCGCCAATGAAGGGGCGGACTTGGTCAGCATGCTGTCCCGGCTGCACAAACGCGCCGTCCAGATCACCCAAGGGGGGCGGGTGTCCGGCACCTTCGTGAAGACCTTGTATGTGGCGGCTTTTACCGCAGCGCAGCACAGCAAGGGTTTTTCAGGCGGCAGGGTCGCGAAGAATTTAAGCTTCACCCAGAAGCAACAGACGGTAATGCGCCTGATGTGCGAAGGTTATGCCAAAAACGCGATTGCTGAGGAGATGGGTTTAAAACCCAGCGGTGTGAAGACGCATATGGAGCTCATCTACAACAAGCTCGGCGTGGGGAATTCCGTTGAGGCGATCATGAAGATTAAGGGGCTGGGGCTGTTGGCGGAGTGCGAGTAGCGCAAAGAGAGCCTACAGACCACTAAAAATCTCGCCGATGCTGCCCGGGATAAGCAGGTCGGCGTGGGCGTCGCGGGGGGTGGGGGATTTGTTCACGACGATGAGGTGGTCGCCACGGAAATAGTCGACCAGGCCGGCGGCGGGATAGACCACGAGCGAGGTGCCGCCGATAATCAGGACATCGGCGCGGGCGATGTGATTGACCGCACTGGTCAGTATGTCATGGTCCAGGCTTTCTTCGTAGAGGACGACGTCGGGTTTTATCCGACCGCCGCATTTGCACAGGGGAACGAGGGCCAATGAAAGCAGGTCAGCGGCCGAGTGGAAGGCGCGGCAGCGTTCGCAGTAGTTTCTTTGGGCCGAGCCGTGGAGTTCGATGACGTTTTTGCTGCCGGCGGCCTGGTGGAGGCCGTCGATGTTTTGGGTGACGACGGCGTTTAGTTTGCCGGATTGTTCCCATTCCGCCAGTTTTAAGTGGGCGGCGTTGGGTTGGGCTGTTATGCTGAGGATTTTTTCACGGTAGAAACGGAAGAATATTTCCGGCTGTTTCATATAGAAGGTGTGGCTTAAGATGGTTTCGGGCGGGTAGTCGTATGATTGGTTATAGAGGCCGTCCACGCTGCGAAAGTCCGGGATGCCGCTTTCGGTCGAGACCCCGGCCCCGCCGAAGAAGACGATGTTGGTGGCGGTGGCGATGATGTGTTGGAGTTTGAGGGTATTATTGTCCATGTGGTTTGTCTCCTGACTGGGGGCGGGCGACCGAGGACGGTCGCCCCTACGACCGGGGGCGGTCGTCCCTACGGAGGGGACCCCGCATTAAAGATTTGCGGGGTGACGGTGACGGTTACCTTCCGATACTATAATACTCCACCCCCGCCGTGGCCATGTCGGCCGGGTCGTAGAGGTTGCGGCCGTCGTAAACCAGGGGGGTGTGCATCAATTTCTTATATTCATCCGCGCTTACTGCCTTTATCTGCGGCCATTCGGTGAAGATGAAGCAGATGTGGGCATCCTGCAGGGCCGCTGTCGGGCTGTCTGCGTATGTGATATGTCCTGCGCCCATTTGTCCGGCCGGATAGCGGGCGGCGGCTTTTTCGCTGGCCTCGGGGTCGTAGGCGAAAATCCGCGCCCCTTGTGCCAGCAACAAATCGAGATTATGGATGGCGGGCGCTTCGCGCAGATCATCGGTACCGGCTTTGAAAGCCAGCCCCAGCACCGCCACATTCAGGTCCTTAAAAGAAATCAGGCGTGCCTTGGCCTTTTCATAGAGGCGCGATTTTTGCCCGTCGTTTACCTCGATGGCGGCCTCGATGGTCCGGAGGCGGTAGCCAAAAAGCCCCGCCAGGTATTTTAGGGCCTTCGTGTCCTTGGGGAAGCAACTGCCACCATAACCCACGCCGGCATTCAGGAAACGGGTGCCTATCCGCTCATCATAGCTCATCGCCCGCGCAACGTCAGATATGTCGGCTCCGACCAGTTCGCAGAGATTGGCGATGTCGTTCATGTAGGATATTTTCAGGGCCAAAAAGTCATTGCAGGCGTATTTGATCATTTCCGCCGAACGCCGTTTCACCGACACGATGGGCAGGCCGAAGGGGGCATATATTTTTTTGAGCAGGGCCTCGGCTGCGGCACTTTCGGTGCCGATGATGATGCGGGGGGCGTGGAAGGTATCGTGGACGGCCGTGCCCTGGGCCAAAAATTCCGGGTTGGAGGCGACCTCGACCCGGACATCGTGGACGAGGAAGTCTTTGATGAACTGCTCGACCTTGTCGTTGGTGCCGACGGGCACGGTGGATTTTACCACGACCAGGCAGTCTTTTTCGATCGATTCCGCTATCTGGCGGGAAACGGCTGCGATATAGCTTAGATCGGCGCTGCCGTCCGGCAGTTCCGGGGTGCCCACGCCAATAAAAATCGCATCCGCGTGGCGATATGCGCTGCGGTGGTCCGTGCTAAAGTGCAGGGTACCGGCGGCGATGTTTTTTTGCATCAGCACCTCGAGGCCCTCTTCGTAGATGGGGGAGTGGCCGGCGGCCATGTGTTTTACTTTTTGCCCGTCTATGTCCACACAGACGACGTCGTAGCCTTTGTCGGCAAAACAGGCTCCGGCAACGAGGCCGACATAGCCCGTGCCTGCCACTGCGATTTTCATGTGAGTTCTCCTTCGCACCAATGCATAATTTATAATGACGAGGATGGGGCGCGCTGCCCATTCCCCTACGAGGGCGGGATGGTTTCGCGGATGACGTATTGCGGTGAATTGTTCAAGGTGATGTACATCCGCCCGATGTACTCACCGACCAGGCCCAGCATCAGGATAATCAGTCCGCCCAGCACCAGCACCGCGGCCACAATACTGGCGATGCCCATCTGCAGCGCGTCGGGATAAAAGAAAATTCTGTTGATGACGATATAGGCGGCATAGATAAAACCGGTAAAGGCGATGATGGCACCAATCAGGGTGGCAATGCGCAGCGGTTTGACACTAAAGGCGGTGAAACCGTCAAACCACAGGGCCAAAAGCTTCTTCATCGTGTAGCCGGAGGTGCCGCTCATGCGCTCGCGGTGAACGACATCCACGTTGACAATGTTCTTGGTCGAGCGCAGGACTAATCCGATTACGTAGGGATAGGCACCGCCGTAGCGTTTGATTTCGTCGGCGATAAAGCTCCTTACGGCAAAGTAGCTGGACAGATAGAGATGTTTCGGTTTGCCCAGCATGATACGCATCATCAGGTCGTTTAGGTAGCTGCCCAGCCTGCGGATGCCAAAACGGTGCTTACGGTCGTATCTGGCATATACGGCATCAGCTCCATCCAGCAAGGCCTGGACCAGTTTGGCGGCCTCGTTTGCGGGGGTCTGGCCGTCGTCGTCCAGGCAGATGATCATGTCGCCCGTCGCCTGATTTAGTCCCGCCATCAGCGCGGCATGTTGGCCGAAGTTACGGGTGAAGCATATGCCGGTCAGATGGGCCCTTTCACGGCAGAGGCCACGGATCACGTCCTCGGTGCTGTCCGGTGAGCAGTCGTTTATCAGGATGATTTCATGCTGATAGGCCGACAGTTTCGGCTCACTTCCCATCAGGGCGTCTATTTCGTCCACCACGGCGCGGAGTGTTCCGGACGAGGCGTAGCAGGGGATTATGTAGCTTAGTAGCATGGGTGTGTACCTTTCCCCGTAGGGGATCCCGCATTAAAACATTGCGGGATGACGGCTAGGGGGTGCGGGATGACGGCTGGAGTCAGGGGATCCCGCATTAAAACATTGCGGGATGACGGCTGGAGTCAGGGGTGACGGGTGCATGACATCAAGACAACATCCTCTGTCGCTCCCTCGGGCAATGTGTCTATCTTCCGGCTGCTTTTGCGGCAAAAGCCCAGCTGTTCATAGAGCCGGATGGCCGCCGTGTTTTTGGCCAGTACATATAGATAAAGCCGGTTCAAAGATAATGTTTCAAAGGCATGGTCCATCAACAGGCGGCTACATTCCGTGCCAAAGCCTTGTCCCTGGGCATCTGCCTCGGCGATAAAGAGGCCAAACTGCGCTGCTTTTTGCCCGTAATCCATGTCGCGCAGATAGCAGGAGCCTATCGGACGTGCCGTCGCTTTTTCCACGATGATGAACTGGACGGCCTTGCCCGTTTCCACCATCGTGGCCAGCCACTTGCGATGCCCGTTTTCATCAAAGGGCCTGCGGTTTATCGATATGGCCATTATCTGCGGTCGATTGCGCCAGTCCACAATCAGCCCCGTGTCCGCTGTGCTTATCGGGCGCAAATAAAGCTTTTCGCCCATGATGCATCCGTCTTTCATTTTATCATGCTTGGTCACTCTTTGTATACCTCTACTTTATAGACATCCAGTATGCCATTTATCGTGTCTTGCAATACTAAATCCATGGCCACGCCCTGCTCGCGGTAGTAAGCGCTAAGCCAGGCGGGGTCAAAACGCCTTTCGTTTATGAAATAAGCATAATCCGAATCTGCGAGCGCCGTTTGCATATTGACACCGTCCGGGAAGAAATGGGCCATTTTTTGCTCGTATAAGGGGCTTTTTGCCGCCCAGCCACCCATCAGGTCATAGTTTGCCGGGCGGGGCATCGGCGGCATAAACACCGGCTCGGAATAGGGAACGGAGGAGTATACGTCGATGAAAAAATAATCCTCCGGGCGTTGCCGCGTATATGCTTGCATCTGCTGCCAGGTCTGGTTTACGTCCTCGCGGCGGCTTTGCTCCGCGGCTTGCTCCTGCAGGGTATTAGGCAGTGCGGATAGCGCAATAACGGCGGCCAGGCTAAAGACCACCGGAACGCACAATTTAGCCAGTCCAATGAGCCGGATATGCCTGGCGCCATACTCGCCGGACAGCGGCGCCGCTTGGTATATGGGCGTAAGCTCCATCAGAAATACCGCCAACAGCAGCAGCATTTCCACAAAATACAGGGAATGGGTGATGCGCGGTGGATAGCGGCCTCCCATCAGGACATAGATCCACATCCCGCTCCGCACGATGCCAAAGAGCAGGGCTATGGCCATGTGGCGCTTGAAACTGCGCCGCACAATGCCCAGGAGCAAGAGGGCGGCATAGCCGATGATAATCAGGCTGTTGTAGGGAAAATGGCCCTGTTCGCCGCTGCTGGTCATCAGATAGTAGTACTCTCGCAGATTTTTTATCAAGTCTGCGTGGGCATCGTAGTCTTGGTATTTCAGTTCCCGGGCATGGGCGGCCACTTGGCTCATTGTGTCCGCGTTTATCCGCTCCGAGAGGCCAAAGTTATAATTTTCCAGCAAGCCCACCTCACCGGGCGCAAGGCCCATGCCATCGTAGAAGGCGGCACTATTTTCATAATCGGGGATGCTGTTATAGTCATATAGTTGGACACGGCTGTTAAAGAAGGCATTAAATGAGCGCCACTGCGGCGATGAATAGGCGATCACATGGGCCAGTTGTCCGGCCAGGATGCCGATGATGATGGCCGCAAGCAAGCCCACATAGGGCGCTACCTGGGTCTTTTTGCCCTCCGGTGGCGCGACCAGCAGCCATTTATACAGGCCGGCGGTACAAAGCAGCGGCATCAGGAGCATCAGCATTTCCCAGCGCAGCAGAAAGGATAAAACAATGAGGATTATGGTGGCTACGTTGGCCTTTAGCAGGGCAAAGGGCGGGTGGGCTGTTTCGTCTGGCTGCGTGGCCATGAAATTGAGTAGCGCGGCCCCGGCCAACATCGCGGCGGCCACGGTGTATTGTAAAAAGATCAGATGACCCAGCATGGTCACCAAGACGACAATGAGCATCAGGGCGAGGAGGGCGATTTTTTGGAAGCGGGAAGCGACCAAACGCAGGGCCGCGTGGGCGCTGATGTACAGGGCGAAAAACTGGCAGCCGATCAAAAAGAGTCCGTGCCAGGCCCAGCCGGGGGCCAGACGGTAGAGGCCGCTTATCAGGGCGCTCAGGGGGTAATGCATTTGAATGTTGCGCGTTTCCGGGCTGCCTGTGTAGATACCGACCAGGATGTCCTTTATCCAGACATCGTCATTCAGGTCATAGAAAAAATCATGGCGGAGGACGACAAAGCCCAGAATAAGCAGGCAATAGAGCGCGACCATGATATGGTTTTCATATTTTTCAAGTGCTGACATGGACATTATAATAGGCCTTATAGGGTATGGGCCCCAGCGAGAGCATTACCCTCATGGATGGGTAGTTTTCAAATTGGGTGGCCATGACAAAGTATTTATCCTGCTCGGCGGCGAAGTTGGCGCCTTCGGCCAGCATGGTGCCAAATATGCCCTTGCCCCGCTGCTGGCTGGTGACCGCCGCCAACGGTGCCTCAACCGCGTATTCCATTTCATCCATCAGTTGAAAGCCGACCGGCTCACCGGAGGCACAAACGACGATGACCTTGTTATCGCACAAACCCATTTCCACCCAGCTTGCGTATATGCTGTCCGCTTTGGCGCTGGTTTCGTGCGAGATATGGTACTGACCGACATAGCCGTTAAAAGACTGCGCGGCAATGTCCTTAAGCCGCTCCATATGTACGCGCAAATAATCCGTGTCGGCAAAAAACATTTCCATCCCCGGCTCCAATGTCGGCACCGGGCAGTGGCCGGAATAATAGAATTCCATCGTGCCGCCGCAAAACAGCGGGGCTTCAAAGACCGTGTTGGAGGCGCGCATGAGGGCCGTTATGTGGCCCGGCAGTCTGATGTTATAGTAGCCGCCCTGTGCGTCCATCTGCCCCTTTAACTCCATCAGGAGCCGCCGCATCCGCCCTTCTTCTTTTTCACTGACGGATGTGTCCATGTTGGCAAAAACAAAGCGGACGACGAAAAAGGGGCGGCCGTATAGGCGGCTTAGGGGCTTGTTTTCGTCGATCTTAAAGCCGTGGAGGGTATCGTCTTCGTAGATATGGAAGCTTAGCTCCCCCCGGGCGGCGATGTTGATTTTTGCAAGCTGGGCAAAGGAGCGTTCGTGGCAGGTTTTGACATATAGGGATCTGTCGTCAATGAATGATGTTTTGGGCATGTTTATCTTATTTCCTGTTTGCGTAAAATGCGTGAACATGTTCCATGATAACGTCTATCTGTCCTGCCGTCAAGCCGTAATAGAGCGGCAGGCGGAGCAGTCTTTCGCTCTCGCGGGTCGTGTGTGTGTCCGGGCCGCAAAAACGGCCAAAGCGTTTTCCGGCCGGGGCACTGTGCAGGGGTACATAGTGGAACACGGCCAAAATGCCCTTTTCGCGCAGATGGCTGATTAGTGCCGTCCGTTCTTTTATGTCCTGTGTTTTGATGTAGAACATATGGGCGTTGTGTGTACAGTGGGGCGGAACATGGGGCAAACTGATATGACCGGCATTGGCCAGGGCAGAAAGACCGGCGCGGTAGCGCTCGTGGCTTTTAATCCTGTCGGCGATTATTTCGTCCGCCATTTCCAGCTGCGCCCAGAGGTAGGCGGCATTCAGTTCGCTGGGCAGATAGGACGAGCCGCAGTCCTGCCAGGTATATTTATCGACTTGGCCGCGGTGGAAACGGCTGCGGTCCGTGCCTTTTTCGCGGATGATTTCGGCGGCGGCAAGGTATGTGTCCTCGCGCAGCAGCAGGGCCCCACCCTCGCCCATGCTGAAATTTTTCGTTTCGTGGAAGCTTAGGGTACCGATATCGCCGATGGTGCCGAGGGGTCTGCCTTTATAGCTGCTCATTATCGCCTGGGCGGCATCCTCGACGACAAACAGGCCGTGGCGGGCGGCAATGTCCATGATTTCATCCATCTCGCAGGCGATGCCGGCGTAGTGGACGGGAACTATGGCCCGCGTTTTTTCCGTGATGGCGGCTTCGATCAGCTGTTCATCGATGTTCATCGTGTCCGGGCGGATGTCCACGAAGACGATCTTTGCGCCCCGCAGCACGAAGGCGTTGGCGGTGGAAACAAAGGTGAAGGAGGGCATAATGACTTCGTCGCCCGGTTTTATGCCCAGCAGTATGGCGCTCATTTCCAGGGCGTGGGTGCAAGAGGTGGTCAATAGGCCGGCGGTGGCCGCCGTTTTTTCACTGAGCCATTTATTGCAACGGCGGGTGAAATCGCCGTCGCCGCTGATGTGTTTTTTGGCGATGGCTTCGCCGACGTAGGCGAGGGCGTGGGTGCCGATGGGGGCGATGTTGAAGTTGATTTGGTAGGGGGGCATGGGGGCTCCTGTTTGGGGTGACGATGTAGGGCAGGGGCTCTGCTCCTGCCGTCAGGGGGCCCCGCATTAAAACATTGCGGGGTGACGGGTCAGGGAACACCTCTGGGGGGGGGGTCAACGTATTGCATACAATACAAACGCTTGATTTTCAAACACTGCCCCATAATCCAACCCTTCCATAAACGCCTCCAGCAAAACCAGCTTTTCTTGGACGCTGGGGCGTTCCGGGATGGTGGTATTCAGGATTAGCAGCGGGGCGGGGTGTCCTTTTACTTCAATTTGGGCAGAAAGGGCGGCCAGTTCTTCCTCGAAGCGGGCGGCGCCATACGAATCCAGGTCCGGCCAGGTGACGGATATGGCGCTGGGGCGGTTTAGGCAGTAGGACAGGCCGGGAATGTTGCCATAGAGAATCAGCTCATGGCCATCATATTGTGGGCTGGCCTGTAAAAAGGCGGTGATTTCCGCCAGATTTGCGGCGTTTTCGGCATTTGTCCGCATCCCCCGGAGAATCTCGTTTCCGCTGACGGGCGTTTGCCGCGCTTTGCCGTCCTCGCCATCGCGGAAGACATAGAAACTGCCCACGCCCAGGCTCATTATGATAAACATGCAGACAATGCCCATCTGCATCGCCTTCAGGGGAAAGAGCGGCACCGGCGTCTCCTTGCTTCCGACAAAGCGGCGACCATAGCGGGCCAGCAAGTAGGCGCGCCAGACGGTGATGGGGGCGACGAAAAAGAGATTATTGATTAGCGGCCAGACATTATTATTGCTCCCCAGCGGCGTGATGAGGCAGATGGCGATACCCAGGGCGGCAATCAGTTTCCAATGGACATCCACTGTTTTTGAGCAGAGCATATAAACCATGTTGACGAGCGATATGAGGATGAACACCGTCGCCCATTGCAAGGCGGCATCTTTTTGATAGAATTTGAAGTTATACATGCCCAGGCGGAAAAAGCCATAGAACAAGAGGGCTATCGCCAGACTGTAGGCAATCTTTTTCAGGATGGTGATGCTGTCCTCCGCTATTTTATTCCCGAACAAGCCGCTAAGTTTTATCATCAAAAAGGGGATGCCCGGCAGGATGCAGAGCGCCATGTAGAACAGCCATTTGGCCGATGTCAGGTAGGCTTCGAATAGGGCCCCTATCATGCTGAAAATACTGTAGGAGGCATTGCTGTCCGCGATGCCCATAAGTCCACGTAGCATATTCAGCGGTGCCTGGCTGCCGTGGCTTATCATCATCACGCCGGTCATGGCGAGCAATGCCGTCACATATCCCGCCAGGCACAACAGTGTTTCCTTCATCACTTGCTGCTTGCTTTTTTTGCGCAGCCAGGCATAGTACCACACACATACTATCAGGCCGGCTTGCAGGATGTTGGGGTTGCGGACATATACGTTTAGTCCGAGCAGGGCGCCGGCAATGACCAGGCAGGCCGGGTGAAAGCCGACCAGGGCGCGGAATATCAGGATGGCCGCCAGCAGGAATAAACAGTAGCTGAGGTAATTATAGAGGATGACGCTGGGGCACCAGGCCAGGCCGATGGCCGCCGCCAAGCTGATAAACGCCACCCAGGCGGGCATTTTGGTGATGAAAAAACGGTAGGCGATGAGGGCGGTGGCAAAGACCAGCAGACTGCTATAGACGTTCATCGCCAGCATATATTGGCCAAAGGGAAGCAGGGTCAAGCAAAAGCCAATCACGTTGCTTAGATAGATGTTCAGGGCAAACGCGGCATCCGCATGGCGAAAAAACACGTATCCGGCCAGGCTAAAGCCGCTGTCCGTCAAGTCCACGCCCTTGTTAATGTGGAGCAGGGCAAACAGGAGCAGAAGCAGGGGGAAGATGTAGTTTTTGCTGAGGTGTTCCAGTTTCATAATATACCTTGTCGCACGGAGCCGTAATAACCACCGCTGGGCTTCGCTCGCCTTGCGCTTTGCGCAAGATTACCTCGCTCCGCCGCTATAGGTTTTACGGCTCCTATTTCTAGGTTTTTCGTGATACCACCTTAAAAATTATACGCCGCAGGGCGTCCACGCCAATACCGGCGCAGTATATCAGCAATACCGTTGCGGCCAGGTCGAGGAAAAGGCCGAACACACCCAGCCCATCCAGCCCGCCAAACAGTGGCCTTGTCCAAGTATACCACATATCGCGGATGTCGATGTGCATATGCAGCAAATAGACGCCCAGGCTTAAGGGTGCTACCTGGCGGATGCCTTTTGCCAGGCGCCCTTCTTTAATCTTAAGCTGCATAAAGGCCATGAACAGGCCGATTGCGGCCAGGTAGACGAGGATGAAGTTATAATGAAAGGGCACGTCATAGTAGTATTTTAGCAGTCCGCTCTGGGCGTTTAGCTGGTATATGCCGAGCTTCAGGCCAAAAACCCCGGCGGCGCAGAGCAAATAGAGCAGCAGGGCGCGTCCTTTTTTTTCCATAAATGTCAGGCCATATTTGCGGATATAGGCGCCGCTTAGGTAGAGGACCAAAAACCAGCCGAAGTCATAGCCAAAGTTATCCATGTTCAACATGACGGGAACCAGGCTTTTGATGAAGCAAAAATATATTAGCAGGGCGAGGATGATTTTTTCCAGCTGTTTTTTTTCGATTTTTTCCAGGGCGGCGTTTAGCAGGGGGCTAAAGAGGTACATCAGGACAAAGGAGGTGATGAACCAATAATGCTCAGTGGACACGGGAAAGATATAGTTAAGAACGCCGTATATGCCCTCCGTGTCGGCGATGATGGGCTGGCCCAGCAGTTTAAGGATGGGGGGGATGAGGGCGGAGTAGAACAGGACTTGGCAGACGAGCAGTATCAGGCGGCCAAAAAAGCGGCGCGGTGTGAACGGGCTTAGGGCAAGGAAGTAGCCGCTGATGAGGACGAAGATGTTCACGGCGACGATGGAGAGGGATTCTATGGCGAGGGCGCAGCAGGAGTCCGCGTTGACCGAGCCGGTCAACGACGGCGGCAACCCAGCGTAATACAAATAATGCAAAGAGACCACCATCAGCATGGCGATGATGCGCAGCAGCTCGAAGTTTGTTTCGCGTTTCACAGCGGGCATGCCTTCCCCCCCTCAATCTTGTAAATTATATCACACTTCTCTATCGTTTGCAGGCGGTGGGCGATGACGATGAGGGTTTTCTTGCCGTGGAGGCGGTTGATTTGCTCCATGACCTGGCCTTCTGTTTCCGTGTCCAGGGCGGAGGTGGCCTCGTCGAAGACGAGGATGTCCGGGTCTTCGTAGAGGGCGCGGGCGATGCCCAGGCGCTGGCGCTGGCCGCCGGATATGCGGATGCCGCGCTCGCCGATGCTGCTAGAAAGGCCATCCGGCAGACCCTTCACAAATTCATCCAGCTGGGCCTCGCGCAATGCCCGCCAGACTTTTTCATCGTCTATGTCTGCGCCAGCCAGGCCAAAGGCGACGTTTTCACGGATATTGCCGTCCATCATAAAAATCGTCTGCGGCACGAAGCCGATGTTTTTCAGCCAGGCGTCGTACTCTTCGCGAACATCGCGGCCATCGGCGCGGACGCTGCCGGAGTCCAAGTGTAGGAGTCCCAGCATGATGTCCACCACCGTCGTTTTGCCCGAGCCGGAAGCGCCGACGATGCCGACGGCCTGGCCGATCGGGATTTCCAAGTCGGCGTGGTCGAAAATAAGGACATCGGTGCCAGGGTATTTGTAGCTAATGTTCGAGAGGGTGATGCTTTCCTTTATCTCCATCTTCGGGATGGCTTGTTTGCGGCGGTACTCGTTTTCGTAGGCGGCAGGGTCGTAGACGATGTTATCATCGGAGATTTCTTCTTTCAGGTTTTCGCTCACACCCTCGAAAAAGGGCTCAAAATAGGCGGCCTGGGTGAGGTGGTTGTTGATGCGGTTGGCGCAGGGTATCATCCGCATGGCCGCGTAGCCTATCGCCGTCAGGGTCGGCAAAAATTCATTCAGCTCGGTGCCGTTTATCGCCTGGAGCATGATGTATATCACCATCGCCGAGATGGCGACCGTTTCTATCAGCAGACGGGGGGTGGAGTTGTAGAGGTTATGGCGCTGGATGGTGGCAACGAAGCCGCGGCCGCATTTGGCGTATTCATTGATGAAAAAGTGCTCCTTGCCGGCGATTTTTATTTCCTTTATCCCGGCCACGGCCTGGTTTATCCATTTGAACAGGCCGCCGTAGTAGTCCTGATTTTCCGTGCCGGTGCGTCGCATGACGGGCTGGATGAAGCCTTTGATGACGAGCAAGACCACGACCAGCAGGGCGGCGAATATCACGGAAATGAGCGGCTCACTGATCATGCAGACGATGGCCAGGCTGAGAAAGACGATGCTTTCGGAAAGCAGTTGCAAGAGGGCGAGGATCAGGCCGTACATGTTATTCACGTCGGCGGTGATGCTGCGTTGGATGACGGCGGTTTCAGCCCCGAGGTAGAATTCATAGGGGCGTTTCATGAAATTTATCATCAGGCGGCGCGAGGTGGCGAATTGGTTGGTGTAGACGAATTTGAGTGTCAGCTTGGTCTGGACGAAGATGAACAGGGCTTTCAGGATGAAAAAGACAATCAATGAGGTCATGGCAAAGATGGTGAAGCTGGTGCTGCCAGTAAAGCCCAGGGCAGCGTAGATGGGGGCGATGAAGCGGTTGGTCTGGACAACGGCGGGATCCATCACCAGCGTGACGGCAGGTATCAAGAGGGCGATGCTCATCGTTTCCAAAATGGCGCCGACAAACATCATGGCGACCAGGCAGGCCATGTGCCGTTTTTGGCGCCCATCGAGGATTTTGGCGAGTTTTTTCAGGGTTTTGGTCATGTGGTGTTCTCTTGTGTTGTCCCTATGCTTATAATATATGGTCAACATTGACATGGTCCACTATGTGAAACGCTTCTTTTTAATAGCTTTCAGGTATGACTTATACAAGTCTCGTTTTCGTAAGCTCCATCTGACCGTAATCATAATAAACCACAATTTTATCATGGTTTATGAAATATTCCATGTGAATATTCAAAAACGCTGAAAGCTTTTTTGTAATCTGAATGTTCAAGTCTATTTTATCTAAAAGCCGTTTCTTTTCAATAATGAGCGAGCAATACTTTATATCAACTGCTCTTGTGAAGTTATAGAGGATATTGAAAATCCACTTCCTTTCCAAAAGTGACAGATTCAAATATTCATTCTCCCTGCGAATCAATGGACCGGTATGAATAGTATAATTGGGAAGTCCTGCGTTCTTGACCTTGGTATTCAGTTGTTCTATATTCTCCGTTATATCGACATTGCGGTCGTGAAATACAAACGTTATTATATAATACGGTGAGTGGGGTGAATAAGCCCCGAAATCACCGGATTCATCAACAAAAATACTAAGCTCTTTCACGCTAACCCCTATAAGTGCTTTGGTGCGCTTCCAAATCAGACAAGCATCATCCGAAAAAATAGGCGGGGTAACTCCCCGCCTTGGTGGGACCCGGGTTTTACAACCAGCCCCAGCGAATAACCACAGTCATCGCTTACTACCATCACTATAATCGAATTATCGTAGTTTGTCAATTGGAATTTTTCACTACTCCAACCCATACAACTTACTATACTTCTCCGTCAAATAATCCGTATAATACTTTGCGTCAAAGCTGGCGCCCACGGCGTTTTCAAATATCTGCGTGGGGGTGAGCAGGGAGCCGTATTTGTGTATTTTATCATGTTGCCAGTTGTTTATGCTGTCAAAATCCAGGGCGGCGAGGGCCGCCTCCTGGTCGATGTCCTTGCCCATCGCATCCCATATCTGGGCGGCGTAGGCATTGCCCAGGGCATAGGTGGGGAAATAGCCAAACTCGCCGTAGGACCAGTGGACATCTTGCAAAATCCCCTCGGCATAAGTCTGTGGCGTGAGGCCCAGGTACTCCTGCATTTTTTCATTCCATATCGCCGGCAGGTCGTCGGCGGTGATGGAGTGGTCGTTCATGATCATTTTCTCAATTTCGTACCTGACCATGATATGCAGGGAATATGTCAGCTCGTCGGCGGTGATGCGGATCATGGTCGGCTGTACGACATTCATGGCCTCATATAATTCTTGTTTGGAAACGTCGGCAAAATAACCTTCGCTCACGACTTGGAACTCATCATATATGGCATCCAGATAGGTTTGACTTCTCCCTATCATGTTTTCCAATAGCCGCGATTGTGACTCATGTATGCCCATCGAAACGCCGCCGCCGACGATCGTGCCCTCCAGCTCGGGGGCGGTGTTTTGCTCATACAGGGCATGGCCGGACTCATGCATGATGGCGTAGAAGGCCGTGAAAAATGCCGCCTCGTCGTATCTGGCCGTGATGCGGACATCGCTACGGCTAAGGGGCATGGTGAAGGGACTGGCGGCTTCGGCGCGGACGCCATGCTCAAAATCAAAGCCGACGGTGTTCATTAAAAAGTCAGAGACATTCTTCTGCACGGCGACTGGTACGGCACGTTCCTTGAAATCGGTGCGGATTATTTTATCCGATGCTTTTATGGCATCCAGCAGCGGCACTATGCTGCTCCGCAGTTCATCGTAAAAAGCATCCAACACCGCCACGGTGAGCCCCGGCTCGTAGTCGTCCAGCATGGCATCGTAGGGGTTGTCATAGACCAGGCCGGCCTCGGCCCGCCAGTCCACCACTTTGCGGTTGTAGTCCATTATGCCCTGTAAATAGGGGCTAAACAGGGAGTAATCGTCTGCCGCCCTGGCCTCGACCCACTTGGCATTGGCCACGGACGTCAGTTCGGAAAAGGCTTGAAACTCTTCCACCGGCACGGACATCTGCTTATCATAATCGCTTTTCGTCAAACGGTAGGTGGCCTGGGTGATGTCGTCAACCGTGCCCGTTTTTTGCGCCGCCTCGACCGCCGCATGGAAAGCCTTCATGTCGTCGGAAATAGCCATCGTGAACAGTTCGGCTTCGATGATGCCGATGGTGCGGCTGCGCGAATCCAAAGCCCCGTCCGGGGCGCCGCCGGTCTCTATGTCCCATCCCAGCAGGGAATCTGCCGTCCCCAGGGCGACATATCTGTCGAAAAAGTCATCAAAATCGGATATGCCCCGTGTCTCCTCCGGGGCAGTGCAGGCGGATAAAAGGCCCAGCGACAGCAGCAGGGCAAGCGAAATTTTCCATACTTGTTTGGAAGTAGTGTGTTTCATTGTGTTATGTCTCCTTTATGACACACAATAACACATAAGAAAACACAATGCAAGGAAATTTCAACAGGCGGGCAAATCTGTATTCGTTCCCCCACTGCTTGTGCTCGTCTCCATTTATGTGGTCTATATACAACTGCTTCCATTTATCGCCTCCCCCGCCGGACGCGGGGGTAGGGGATGGTGCTGCGGAAGTACTGCTCCCCATCTTTTAGAGACTACCAACATGAAACTGGACCAGTCTTTCATGGTCGGGGGTGACGACAACCGAGGAGCTATGGGTCAGGGAAGGGCGGAGGTCAGGTTCAGTTCTCTTTTCAGGGCTTCTTGAAGTGTCCGGGAAAAATTGATGTTGGCCGCCTCGGCCCTTTGGTTTAGCCAAGAAGGGATATTGAGCGTTTTTTTCACCAACTTATTTTCGTAGTAGCGCCGGTATGTATCGGTGTCCACGGATATCAATGTGGCGATTTCAACCGCCTCGGTTTTGAGTTGCTTAATGTCGCTGGCTTCCGGTAACTCTTCCATGCCGTCTTCCATGCGGTATAAAGCCAGGCATAAAAAGTCCTCAGCCATTTCGATACATTCAGCTATCGTGTCGCCCTGCGTGACGCCTCGTGCGATGTCGGGAAAGTGGACACAAAAACCTCCCTCGATTTCGGGGGTGAAAATGGCGGGATAAACATATTTCATAATGCATCCTCCGTTCGTCTATCGTCATTGCGGGCTTGCCAGTCTTAGTTTTTTCAGGGAACGTCACCTTATTCCCTTGTTCGTCCTTGCGTTGTTTGACAAGGTCATTACACAGGGTTTTGGGGGCAGTAGCAAGCCGGGCGGGCTATCATGCTTATGCTCCTGCTGAGCCGGACAGGGGATGGAGAGGCAGCAATTTCCCATGTGGCAACCTCCGAAAACCCCTGTCACGCACCTTTACCGCGCCTTTTGCCGCACTTCTTTACCAAAAAGCCTCGCCGTAGCGCTGCTACGCCTACGTTTTTTGGCTTCGAATTGCGACAAAATTCGCAGCAAATCTGCGCAACAGAGTTTTCGGAGGTTGCCATGTTTATAAAAAATTTAGAATTTCAATCGGGCAAAACGGGCATTTGTGGCGGCGATTTGGGCTCAAATTGATTATATAACGGGTGATATGGTGGGTGAATGTGAATAAACCATGAATAAACTGTATCGCAGTGATGAAATATATCTAAAAAATATCTAAAAAACGCAGTTCACGAAAAAAAACCGCAGTTCACGAATTGGCTATTGCAATACGTGGTGTTTTTCTGTTATGTTGTTTTCAGGAGCCGTTTTCCCGCTCGGTGTCCAGCAAAGAAAAACGTCTGCCACGGTTCAGTGGCGCGGGATCTCTTCCGAAACCCTCCTTGCTTACGACAAGGGGGGTTTTGTCTTGGGGGCGGGGGTTTTATGCGATTAATCGAACAAAAGAAACAAGTTATCGTCCGATGGGCTGCTCCCACTAGATGTAGTATAACATAAAAAAAAGAATACAACAAGTGGGTGTTTGAAGCAAAAAAGTAAAACACTTCCAATCACTCTGAATCTCCCCCTGGCATCAAAGCAAAAAGAGCCGTCCACCATTGAAAACACTGGTTTCTTGCTCATAATCCACCAAGGTGCCAGCCGGATTTGAACCGGCGGTGAAGGTGTTGCAGACCTTTGCCTTACCACTTGGCTATGGCACCGTGTGTGTTGGTTCTTCAATCTACGTTTTCCATTATAGCGCAAGAGTGAGTGACTTGCAAGTGGATACTCTTGACTTTTTTATGACTGTGAATATAATATGAGGTAGGAGCGCAGTATGGACATCGTTATTCTAGGCAGTGCATATAAGCATGGAATAAGCAAAGACAGCATTCTTTCATGCATGTTCAATGTTCAAAATGATATGGTATTGGACGGTTTTATGTCAAAACGCCTACTGGTTGGTTTTGATCATCTGGGAAATGCGCTGGAGATTATTACAGTCGAAGATGATGAGCAAAAGTGTTTATTGGTAGTCCATGCCATGAAGTTGAGAAAGCAATATACATATTTGCTAGGAGACATTCAATGAATTATAGCGAACTGGACGTTGACCAAATAATAAGCGAGGTACTCACCGCAAAAGAGCAGGGGATGTTGCGTCCTGCGACAAAACAAGAGACCACGGAGCTGCGTCTTGCCGCGCTTAGTGCCATAGTCCACGAAATGCAGGTCACAGTCCAAAATGATAAAAACTTGGCGCATATCTAAAAGCCATTTTGGTTTTCTTGGGAAACCCCACCCAGCACCCCAAATATCTCATCCGTAATCAGTATTGCGCCGACAGCTAAATATTGAATATCTTTGCGGTCTTTTTGCCGCATATGCGTGTCGTCGGCGCAGCCGACGATCTGCTCGTTGGTTACATAGCGTGGCTTGAATAAAATCACTCCCGACGATGGTTCTTTGCAAGATTATTTCAACGATATTCTAGCGATAGAACCGCCCACGATTTATGCTTGACAAGCCCACCGTTTCACCCGCCACGAACAGGGCAGCGCACAACACCGTCAAAATCAAAAGAGCCGATAAATAACTCGGCTCTTTTGTCATACTATCAAAGGCATGATACTTTATACCAATCGCCACTCTACGGAGTCCAGCCCGCATAGGGAGCGCGACCCTCGGCCTTGCCGTGGCGAACATAATGACCATAGAGGTCATCAAAGGTAGAGCCAAGAACGGCGACCACATCGGGATTTTGGGCGGCATAGAATACAGGGTCAAAGCCTGTGACAAACAGGGTCGAGACATAACCGACTGTGCTGTCAGTGTATTGTACCTTATACCACCAACGGCTCGCCTGTTCGATGACATTGACAGGACTGCCCTTTTTGTAGCCGCCGATGACATCGTTGCTTAGCCCCGCGCCAGAGCGGACGTTTACGTCAACTGTAGAGACATAATTGGAGGGAGAGGGGGCGGCTGTGGTTGTGGGAGTATCAGAAGCAGTAGGGGCGGTGTCGGTAGTATCGCCTGTTCCACTGGCAACAGTAGCGCTATCTACCACTATTATATACCAACGCTCCCCTCCGTCAATATAAGAATAAGGCCACCTCGTGCTCATGACTACTTCATCTCCGGGAAACACCTCAAGAACTCCCGTTTCTACAGCATTGGACATACTTGCTGTTCCATTACCCACCACAACATCTGATGCAGTCAAAAACCATAATCCATACTCATCTGTAGTCGTCAGGACTGCACCCTCACCCACCACTACATAATTTCCATCCCGAAACAAGACATTTGTTATCGTGACTTGTCCGTTTGGACTGGTTAGCGAGGTTGGCGCATTCGCAAACGCTGGCACACTCACCCCCAGCGTCAGCACTAAAGCCAGTACCAGTGATAAAACTTTTCTTTTCATTTTCTTTCTCCTTTTTTATGAGTGGCGCCCCATTGCGCTTGACCCCAATATCCAACTCCACCAATAGCTGACTTGTTCTGCTATTGTTTAATTAGTCACATTATACCAGCAAATACTAATGTTTACATTATATAATGCGTACATCATTTATGCAAGCATTTGTTTTTGGTTATAATATTTCTAAAGGATGGGATATTTGATGATATGCTTGCGCATAATGGAATTACTAGAAGAACGTAAACGGTCAAAGTATTGGCTGTATAAGCAAATGGATTTAAGCTATCAGAATTTTAATCGGATGGTATCAAACAAGACTTCTTCTATTCGTTTTGAAAATCTGGAAAAGCTATGTTTGATTTTAGAGTGTTCTATCGGGGATTTATTTAACATTATTGATGATAATAGTTTTGATTGATTATGAACTATATCATCTGCTTGAATGTCGCAGGCTTGCCAAATATTGGAATAGCAAAAAGAGCCGCTTCTTGCTTTTAATGCCTTGAAATGACCGCAAATGATTTTTAGCAATCCCCGCAAGCCCTTATATTTACTGGCTTTCCTTGGATTTTCGCCTGTCTGCGGCATTTCCCAAAATCATGCCCCGCAGGTGTTGCAGACCTTTGCCTTACCACTTGGCCATGGCACCGTGCTGAACTCATTCTAACACCTCTTCATATTTTTGACAATACTTTTTTGGGTTCCCCTGGCCGCTTTTTGGGGTTTTTTGGATTCCCCTGGCCGCTGTAGACAACGAAAATAAATAATGTTATAATGCAGCCATGCAAAAGAAAATATTCAAAGCCAACGAAATTATCCAAAATGCCGGAGATGCCCTGGGGGACATTGTTTTAATTCTTGAAGGCAGTGCCCACGCAGTCTTTCCCGGTGGCGAAATACACCTAAAAAAGGGTGATACCATCGGGATAGTGACCGCCCTGTATTCGGACAGCTATATAATGACTTTTCGCGCCGATACCCAGCTTATCGGCATCGCCTATAATACCAAGGAAAACGAAATAACACGCCTGTTGATGAAGGAGCCGGAGTTAAAAAGCTTTATAATTGCCTCTGGCTTTCGTCAGTTGGACGAGTTGTTTAACATATATAAAAAGCAAAAAGCCGACTGCCTGAAACTCTATCATTTTTATGTCAAAAACTACGCCATTTATACCTCCATGTGCGAAAGTCACCGCATTTCCCCCCGGGTGCTGCCTGGTCAGGAAGAAATCATCGCCCTGGACATGGCAGACGATATAGAGCCGTGGCTCTGTGGTTATTATCGGGCCCAGGGAGAAATGATTTTGCATGCCGAAGTACCCGCCGCCACCAGTGCGGATTTTTATCGCGGCATGGGCATGGCCCTCTCTGGCACCGCCAGCAAGCTGCTGTCTGCCCTTGCCCATATGCACGAATACCAGCAGCATATCCTGAATTTCTTCATGAACGAGGACCGCATAGACTTATTCGATCTCTTTTCGACGGCATATTTACGCATCTACAACCTGGCAGACGGGGATAAACCGGACGCTGGCCTGATCACGGACACGCTCAGGTTGCTAAAAAGCTTTGGCATGGCCGAGACCCCGCTTTACATAAAGCGCGTCAGTGAGTATCAGGAGCGGATAAAAAATTCGGACCAACATCAACTGGCAGAGGACGACGAGGATGCCGCAATCGACACTTCTGCGCTCGCGGGGTCACTCAATGTGATTTTGGACTATTCCGGCTGTGCGGACGAGGTTTTGGCCGTTTTCAAAAAGGAGATTAAAAAATATAAGGAAACCGTCAACAAATCATCGACAGAGGATGAAGACAGAAAGCGCCGCATGGTCATATCCAAGCATTTCTACGAGATATACAGCGCGGCGGCATTAAGAAGCCTGGACGATGAAAACATGCCCCGCATCGTTAAAATGTTTTTGCATTTTGGTTACGTGGACGAGGGTTTGGCCGGGATGAAAAACGCTGCCTACCTCTATAACATTGTCGAGCATCTGCCGACCGACCCGGACAAGGGCGTCTACACTTTCTACGAATGGTTGAGGGCAATTTACGCGGGTAAAAAAATTCCCAGCCGCAACGAATTTGACACCGATTATGGCGATTATGTCGCCGAGCTGCGCCGTAACAACAAGATAACGAAGCAACAGGAAACCGAGATGCTGGCTGATACCCGCAGCATGGTTACCTTTGAGCTGGAAAACGCCTTCCCCGTCATAAACAAGGTGACAAACGGGCGGCCAACGACATTCTGCCCGGTGTTTTCCGAGCATAATGTCTTCAAGACCCTAAAGCAAATGCTGGCGTCCGCCGACATGGTCAAGCAATACATAGACGAAATCCGCGCGATAGACTTTGGGGCTTTTTGCCGTGAAACAGTTTTTTCCTATATGGAGATTGGCATTGTCAAGGAAATGATTAGCTTGGATATCCTTCCGGACGTGATTTTAGCGCCCAATGTGGGCACGAGGGGTATCATGTGGCAGGAGATAGAGGGGAAGCGCCGCTCCACGCCATCGCGTTTTATACTTTCTTTATTCCAGGCCGATGATTTGAAGAAAATCCTCTACCGTTTGGTAGGCGATTTTCGCTGGGAAATGTGCAAGCGGATACAGGGGGCCAGATGGAACGATGCCTCGGAGCGCTCGCTGACCAGCGATTATTCGGACTATATCGCCAGCTACAGGAAAAATAACGACATTTCCAGCGACATAAAAGAGAAAATAAAATCCGACCTGACGAAGTTTCGCAATAATACCAAGGAAATGTTTATCTTTGATTACATAAGCTGGCTTCAATATGAGAGCAACGGCTCGCCGCGCCTGAACAAGGTTGCCAGGGCCATTATGATTACGTACTGTCCCTTTAGCAAAAAAATCCGCGATAAGCTGAAGGTCAATCCCTTTTACACCGAGGCGCTGGAAAAATATGACATCCGTCTAAAAAACCGTCTGCGCCATTTTGACAATCTGGGCAAGAGCCTGGCTAATAAAGGCTTTGAGCTGCCCGAGGAAATACAAGAAACCCGCCGCCTTGCGGAGCTGTGAAAGGATCACATGAGTAAAAAATACTACATCACCACCGCCATCGCTTATGCCTCCGGTAAGCCCCATATCGGCAACATCTACGAAATCATCATGGCCGACTGTATCGCCCGCTACAAGCGCCACGCCGGTTATGATGTCTTTTTCCAGACCGGCACCGACGAACACGGCCAAAAAATCGAGATGAACGCCGCCGCCGCCGGCCAGGCCCCCCGCGTCTTTGTGGATGAAATCACCGGTGTTATCCGCGGTCTCTTTGATTTGATGAACATCTCCTATGATAAATTCATCCGCACCACCGATGCCGACCACGAGCAGCAGATCCAGAAGATGTTCCGCCGCCTTTATGAGCAGGGCGACATCTATAAAAGTGTCTACGAGGGCAAGTATTGCGCACCCTGCGAGTCATTTTGGACCGACTCGCAACTGGTGGAAGGGAAATGTCCGGATTGCGAGCGGGCAGTCACGCTCTCGCAGGAAGAAGCCTATTTTTTTAAGATGAGCAAATACGCCGACCGCCTGATTGCCCACATCCGCGAAAATCCCGATTTTATCCGGCCGGAGTGCCGCAAAAATGAAATGATGAATAATTTCCTCCTGCCGGGCTTGCAGGATTTATGCGTCTCCCGCACCTCATATAAATGGGGCATCCCCGTGGATTTTGACGAAAACCACGTCGTCTATGTCTGGATGGACGCGCTGTCTAACTACATCACCGGCATCGGCTGGGATGCGGACGGCGCCCACACGGAGCAGTACAAAAAACTCTGGCCGGCCGACCTGCACCTGATCGGCAAGGACATCGTCCGTTTCCATACGATATACTGGCCGATTTTCCTGATGGCCCTGGGCGAGGAGCTGCCCCTCCAGGTGTTTGGCCATCCCTGGCTGCTGATGGGCGGCGGCAAGATGAGCAAATCCAAAGGTAATATCATCTATGCCGACGACCTGGCGGAAACCTTTGGCGTGGATGCCGTCCGTTACTTTGTCCTCCACGAGATGCCTTTCGAAAACGACGGCAGCATCACCTGGGAGCTGATGTGCGAGCGTGTCAATGCCGACCTGGCCAATGTGCTGGGTAATCTCGTGAATCGCACGGTGGCGATGGTGAACAAATATTTTGGGGGTGTTGTCACCCGCCCCGCCGTCATTCCGCAATGTTTTAATGCGGAATCCCCTGATTTAACCGTCACCCCAGACGCCGACCTCATCCACATCGCCACCACATTGACTGACCGGGTCAGTCAACACATGGAGGCTCTCCGCGTCGCCGATGCCCTGCAAGAAATCATGGCCCTGTTTCGCCGTTCAAATAAATACATAGACGAAACCGAGCCTTGGCTCCTGGCCAAAGACGCGGAAAAGAGAGAGCGCTTGGCCACGGTACTCTATAACTTGCTGGAGGCCATCAGCATCGGCGCGGCCCTCCTGGCTCCCTTCATGCCGGATACAGCGGAAAAAATTGCCGCCCAGCTGGGCGTGCCCCTGCGCGATTATGCCGACCTAAAGCACTTTGGTTTGCGCGATGGCGGCCAGCGGGTGACGGAGCGGCCCGAGATATTGTTTGTGAGACATGAATTATAATCGTCACCCCGCAATAAAAGACCCGTCATCCCGCAATGTCCGTAAAACGCTTCGCGTTTTCTGCGGGGCCTCCTGAATGTAACCGCTACACGCGGGGGATTCCGCAGAAAACGCGAAGCGTTTTACAAGATTTGCGGAATGACGATGTAGAGCGGGGGATTCCGCAGAAAACGCGAAGCGTTTTACAAGATTTGCGGAATGATGGATTAGCACCCCCTGAAAGTAGGAGACCCACCCATGCCAAGCAAGACATCCTTCTTCTACGACTCCCGCCACGAGGGCCAGCGCATCCACGCGATACGCTGGCAGCCGGATGCTGCGGTAAAGGCCGTCCTCATCCTGGCCCACGGCATGGCCGAGCACATAGACCGCTATGACGGCTTTGCCACCCACCTGGCCGGGCAGGGCATCCTAGTGGCCGGCGGTGACTACTTAGGCCACGGTAAAACCGTTGGCGGAGAGGCCGCCTACGGCTATATATGCCCCCGCGATCCGGCCACCGTCTTAGTCCGCGACGTCCACCGCCTGAAAAAACTCATCCAGGCAGAATACCCTGGCCTGCCCTTTGCCATCATGGGGCATAGCATGGGTTCGTTTGTCGTCCGCAACTACATGGCCCGCTATGGCAGTGGCATCCAGGCCGCCATCCTGATGGGTACGGGCATGCCGCCGGAGGGTCTGGTCAATATCTCCCGTCGCCTGGCGGCCCTGCAAGCCTTTTTTGTGGGCGCGGACAAACCGGGCCGCTTGCTGGACAAACTGGCCTTTGGCGCATACAACGCCCGCATAGCCGATGCGGCCTCGCCCTTTGCCTGGCTGTCCGTGAATAGAGAAAATGTGGAAGCCTACGAGGCCGATCCCCTTTGCGGCTTCGCCTTTTCCATAAACGGCTTCCAGACCTTGTTTGAACTACTTAACCGCCTCCACCAGACACAAAACCTAAAAAACATCCCCCCCAAGCTCCCCGTCCTGATGGTGTCCGGAGAACAAGACCCCGTCGGCGACTACGGCCAAGGCCCAAAGAAGACACAGGAGAGCCTGGAGAGCGCCGGCCTGACAGACGTCACATCCATATTATACCCTTGGGGTCGCCACGAAATCCTGCACGAAGCGGAAAAGATGGCAGTATATGCAGACATCATCAATTGGTTGGAAGAGAAGATAATTAGCAAGGAATGAGCAAGCCGCAGAAAGGAACCATCATGCCCCACACCCTACTAAAAACCCTGGCCCTATGCCTCGCGTTGACTGTGCCGGTCAATTCACCTGCGTTTGCGGCCATCCCCGCCTTCGCGAGCAGCCCGCATCATTTTGCCCCCGCCTCCTTACCGGGCTTTGGCTCCATCTCTGACCAATTCTCCGAATACGCCGATCGCTTTCGGGACATCTTCTCCGGCATGGATGACGGCACCATCTTAAACGTCTTCGATTTTTTGCAAGATAAAGCCCAGGACGGTAGCCTGGACACAGAAGAAGGCATAGCCGACGCCATCGAAGAGGGACAGGAAAAATTTGGCTTTGAGCTGTCGGACGAACACATGGAGAGCATGATCGAGCTGATTGTCATCTTGGAGGACATGGGCTTTGACAGTGAGAAAATCATCGGCTCCGCCAAGTCCTTGTATGAAGAACACGGCCCCGATTTTCTGGAGCACGGCGACGAACTACTGCGCCAGGGAGTAGGCAGCGGGATAGTCAATGTTATCCTGACGGCCATCGGCGACTTCTTTAGCATGCTGGGCGATGCCCTCAAAGGATTTTTCACCAGCACGATAAGCCGAATTAAGTCACCCGGCACATTTTTGCAAAATGTGACTTAAGGTCAAAATTTAACAAAATAGTTGCAATAAGTACGTTTATGGTATATACTGGACTGGATATAGTGCTAAAGTACTAAATTTATGGAAAATTATGAAAATCCGCTGCCATGCCGGATAAGGTTTGCCCATGTAGACGAGTGGGATGAGGCGATGTACCTTGTCTGGAAAACATTTTTGATTTACGAGGCGCCGGTATACTCGCCGGAAGGGGTGAGAAGTTTCGGAAACTTCATCACGGACAGCACCTTAAAGCGCATGTTCGAGCTGGGCGAGTACCGGATGCTAGTCGCCATTTATGAAAATGAAATAGCCGGGATGATAACGTTGCGCGACAAAAACCACATCTCCCTCTTGTTTGTGGACGAAAAGTATCACTTTTTGGGGGTGGGGCGCTCGCTGGTATCCAGGCTTTGCCGCTACCTCCGGGATGAAGCAGGTTTTCGTCACCTGACCGTCAATGCATCCCCGTACAGCGTGGGGTTTTATCACAGAATCGGGTTTCGCGACACGGGCCCGGAAGCCCTGTCCGATGGCATTAGTTATACGCCCATGGAAATCCGCTTCTGAGATTTTAAGGAGCAGCCATATGCAACTAATCCGCAGCAAAGATTTATATATGTTGCTTCGCGAGACGCTGAAGTTGTTCGACCGCCGCCCTATCGTCCATGGGGGCAAGGTGGCGTACATCGTATATAAAATGCTTCAGTTAAAAGGTGGCTTGGAGGACTATGAGCTGGCGGATACGATATTTCTCACGAACTTCCACGATATTGGCGCCTACCGGACCGAAGACATGGAGGAAATGATAAAGTACGAGACAAAAAGCTTTCGCGCCCATTGCCTGTACGGCCAGTTGTTCCTGGAAAATCTTTCGTTGACGGGTGAGATGGCAAAAATCATTCTGTACCACCACGACGACTATGGCAGTCTGCAGAAACCCGGCTTTTCTTTTGCGGAGCTAACATCGTATATAAGCCTGGCCGAGGCGATAGACATTTTCAGCACGTCCCTGGGTGAGAAGTTTCGGATAGACATTTTTGAAAAAAAGATGGGCGGCCGATTTTCCAAGACGGCTTTCGAACTATTTAAACGCAGCAACGATGAATACGATTTATTTGGGCAAATCCGCTCCCGCGCCTATATTTCGGAGATGGCGGACTTCATGGAAAACTTCATCCTGACCAATGCGGAAAAGGAAAAACTGATAGAGCTGTTGATGTTTACCTTGGCCCTAAAGAGCGACACCGTGATTAAGATTCAGGCCCTGTGCGTGGCCTTGTGCGAGAAACTGGGCATACTCCTGAGACTGCCGCCCGCCCAGCAGACAAATTTAATCCATGCCGCCTACTTACACGACATCGGCCTGCTGGCCTTCCGCAAGGAATGGATAGAGGACATGGGCAAATTAAGCAGCGAGCAAATGGAAAAGCTGGCCTACCACACCCTGCTGATGGAAAAGCTGCTAAAAGACAGGGTACGCCGCGAGGTGATAAACATCGCCGCCGCTCACCACGAGCGCGTGGATGGCAAGGGATATCCCCGTCGCCTCACGGAAAATCAGATGAACCTGGCCCAGCTAATCTTGCAGTTTGCCGATACACTGGCCGTGCTGATGGCGAAGCCAAAGGAAAAGGAGGTCATCCTCGCCAAGATAAAGGACGGGGTGGACAGCGGCGCACTGTGCAGCACCGTGGCAAAGATCTATATGGACAGATACGGTGAAATTGCCGAATATGCCCACAATCGCCAAAATGAAATACTGGGTGCCTACAGGCGGTTGGAGGAGCAATACACAGGCAACAGTGCAACAGTTTAGCGGGACACATGCAGATGAGGTGTAATTATTATGGGACGCATATTTAACCTGGACAGCCCGTTGATGGTCTTTCTTACCCGGGCTGCGGATTTGATGATTCTTAATATTTTGGTGATTGTATGCTCCCTGGGCATAATCACGGTGGGGCCCGCGCTCACGGCGATGCATTATGTATTGTTAAAAATGGTCCGCAAAGAAGAAGGCTATGTAGTAAAGCCGTTTTTTCAATCATTCAAGCAGAATTTTAAACAAGCAGCGATATGCTGGCTGATAATGCTGGTATTTATCGCCTTGTTTATTATCGATATGCGCATACTGAACCTATCCGGCCTGGAATTTGCCGGCTGGCTGCGAATTGCCCTGGGTGCGGTGGGACTGGTGGCTTTCATGGTCATGCTCTATGTGTTCCCGCTGCTTTCGCGTTTTGAAAATAGTATCCGCGCCACCTTCAAGAACGCCCTGTTTATGGCGATACTCAATTTGCCCAAAACGGTTTTGATGATTTTGGTCTGGGCCTTGCCGGTTTTAGTCTTATTACTCAGCATGAGCCTGGTACCTGTTGTGTTTCTGCTGGGCATCACTGTTCCGGGATATTTATGCGCGCTGCTCTATTCGAAGGTGTTCAAACGCTTTGAGCCGGAAGAAGCAGTAACAGATGCCGATGCGTGGACAGTTAGCATGGAGGAGGAGCAGGAGGACTAGCCTATGCGTGAAGAGCAAAGGAGAATCATAACTCAACTAGCGCTTCCGACCGTGGCCCTGTTCCTTGTTTTCCTTGGACTGATTATCCATTTTAACACCCAAAACGGGAAACTTGCCCAGACGGAGGTGGAAGGAGACATAATTGTTGTTGCGCAGCGCTACTCAGCGGAGCTGTATCATAAGATGCAGATCATGTCCGGCGCGGCACGGACACTCACGGCAGCACTCCCGGAGCCGGGCATATCCATACCGGAGTTGCTTGCGTCGCTCTGCCTGAATACCCCGGCCTACATGGCGATTTATTCTGATTCGGCGGGCAATGGGATAAACCAAAGGGGTGAGGGCGTACATATCTCCAATGTGGGCATGTTGCTGGATGGCGGAGCCAATACCTACGTTCATCTGTCAGACGACGGCCTGACCGATACTCCGGCCATCGCCCATGTCTGTGTGGTGGACATTCCCGGGGATGATCACTGGCTTATCAGCTACTATCCCTTGGACGATGCCCCGGAGAGTGTGCGTCGTACGGACTTAGACCACAATGTCCTTTATATGCTGATGGATAATGACGGCAATATCATGGTCAGCAGCCCGGACTACCAAAGCAACTACTTGAAAGAAGAAAACCTGGTAGGTCAACTGCACTCATACCACGAAGAATTGCAGATGATGGAGCAGAAACTAAATGGCAGCCAGCCAGGCGGCATGAAGGTTGAGCTGGACGGTGAGGCCCGTTCGCTGATATATGCCCCTTTCCCCCTGAATAACTGGTATATAATGATTGGCGTGGACAGCGCATATGTCGATCGCATGGAGAAGCAAGAAGGGGAATTTGCCAGCAACACCTTCATCCACTTTGCCATCATCATTGCTGCCTACATCGCCCTCGTCATCTTGATAAACATTGTATCCAGGGTGCGTAACACCGCTAAGACAAAGGAGCTGATGGAGAGAGTCGACACGGATCTTTTGACCGGTCTTTTGAATAAGGTGGCCGCCGAAAACAAGATTTCGGAGTATCTGGCCGCCAATCCAACGGAACAGGGTATCTTGTATGTCTTGGACATCGACGATTTTAAAAAAATAAACGACACCATGGGTCATGCTTTTGGTGATGAAGTGCTGCGTAGCATGGGCCGCCAGTTAAGCCCGCTGTTCAGGGCTTCGGACATCATTGGCCGCATAGGCGGCGACGAGTTTTGTATCATGCTAAAAAACATTGACACGGACGAGATTATCATCAAGGAATCCACCAAGGTTGCCCAATTCTTCCATGATTTCAAATGCGGTGAATATACAAAGTACTCGGCCACCGCCAGTGTGGGCGCGGCCATCTTCCCCCGCGACGGCAAGAATTTTGAGGCCATCTACAAAGCCGCCGACCAAGCCCTGTACATGGCCAAAAAACGCGGCAAAAATCAACTGGCGTTTTACCATGATTCGCATGATGCCATTGTGATTAATTGAATATGCATGGGTGGCGAGGCTTTTTGGCAAAGAAGTGCGGCAAAAGGCGCGGTAAAGGTGCGTGACAGGGGTTTTCGGAGGTTGCCATATCACGGAAGCAACCATTTTCTGTTATAATGTCAATGTCAGTTCCCTACCGCCGTAGCTACCACGAAAGGCCCATATCATGAAAAAGATACTTCTCATCGTCATCATCTGCCTGCTGGCCCTGTCAGTCGCCGGGGGCATATACCAAGCCATGAGTCATGCACGTTGGCGTGACGCAGTGGCAGAGGCACTTGTCCGCCAAGACCTTGCCCGGAGCCGCTTGGAGGAACTGGAGGCCGAACATGGGGACATTGAAACAGAGTTAGCGGGGTACAATGCCAGCATAAGCAACTTGGATGCAGACATCGCCGCCAACAGGCCGACCATCGATGAGATGACCCGTGACATGGCCGGGCAGGAGGCGGAAATCGCCGCATTGCGGCGCGGGGATGCCGGGCTTGCCGGGGATGTCGCCCAGGCGGAGCTTGAATTGGCGGAGTTGACGGAGAAAGTGGCCGGGCTCACCAAGACAGTGGAGAGCCTGACGGACTAGAGCGGGGATGGCGGGGTATATGAGTGATGATAAAGGAACAATGAAAATGAAGAAGGCATATATAATTCTGGGTGCTGTCCTGTCAGTGGGGATAGCCATAAATATCTACCTATTTTCGGTCAATAGTGCTTTGGCCAGTGACATGGCCGGGATCGATGCCGAAATCCAGGCAATCGAAAGCGCCATCGCCGATAAGGCCGGCGAGATTTCCGTGCTGTCCGGTGAACGGTCACGCGTCCGGATTGAATACGATGCCCGGGAAAAGGAGGCCATCGAACAGACCGAGGCCATCGAGGCCGGGCGGCTGTCGTTGACAGACGGCGCAGGGACCGTCGCCATCCTGGAAGGCGGGATAACAGACAAAGAAAAGCGTCTGGAGCAGATAAGTACGCAGATGGATGAGCTGGAGGCCCAGGTCGTTGAACTGGAGGCGAGACGCGCCCAGTTGTCCAGGCCGCGAAATGACAGCGGCGGGAGCGGTGATGGCGGAAACAGTGGCCAGAGTGCCGATGGCGGGAGCAGCGATGCCGATGACGGTGGTCAAAGTACCGATGGCGGCAACCAAAGTGCCAATGACAGGGCCGCTGAGGCGGAGGTTTCCGTGGCGGCCCTCGCCGAAGAGGTCGTCCGCCTGGTGAACATCGAAAGACAAAATAACGGACTGTCGCCGTTTTCCAGTGGCGACGCGAACCTGAACGCTGCCGCCATGACGAGGGCAGTTGAAATCCATAGCCTGTTTTCGCATAGCCGTCCCGACGGCAGGCAGCCGTGGACGGCCTATTGGGATTTAGGCGGAGAAAGCGGCCGGGCGATGGGCGAGAACATCGCCTTCGGCCAAAGGACGCCCGAAGCAGTGGTGAGCGGCTGGATGAACTCACCGGGCCACCGGGCCAACATCTTAAACGCCAATTTTAGCACCATCGGTGTCGGCGTGGCAAGGAACGAATACGGCAGCCTCGCCTGGGTACAACTGTTTTGTGGTTAGGGTGGGGCAGGTCGATGACGAAAGGCAGCTCCCCGCCCCCATCCGGCTTCGCCATCCCCAGCCAGCACGAACCCAGGCCCGCCCCGGAAAAATGTAAATCCATTACCACGCCCACATTCGTGGGTAAAATCTGCATCGCCACCCTCATATTCGTGGGTAAAATATGCACCGCCACCCCTATATTCGTGGGTAAAATATGCACCACCACCCCTACATTCATGGGTAAAATCTGCATTTTATCTTGACAAAGCCCGAAATACCCTGTATAATCAACAAGTATAAAAGGACAGAGGGTTTTATCATGTTGAAAAGAAAATTATACAACGAGCTAAGACACTGGAAATCGCGCCAGGATAAGCAATGCCTGGTGATAAAGGGAGCACGGCAGGTCGGCAAAACCTTTATCATTGAACAGTTTGCCCGTAAGAATTACCGCTATGCCACG